>Ga0156434_172_pt1 | contig 89012 bp, 67 predicted proteins | sample RifOxyA2_FD_108077 | JGI IMG/M metagenome (GOLD analysis project Ga0156434, IMG submission 108077) | Omnitrophica WOR_2 bacterium RIFOXYA2_FULL_38_17
CATAATTTTTATACGCCTAATGAAGTTTTTTATAAACTGTTGCACTAGAGCCTTGAATATTCCCAGACATTAAAGGCTTTGTTTACACGTTTGGTAAGAATGGGTTATTGCAAAAAAGAAATAAAAGAGTTACTTGCTGAGTTTAAGAAGCCTCCATCAGTTCAAAGAGATTACGTTGAGATAACGAAGACTGACAAGATAAGGTTATTAGATTTTATTAAACAAGATCGTCCTGAATACTATGGAATAACTTATTTTTTGATTAGATTGGGCTGGCGAATAGATGAAACATTATCTGTTCAGAAAAAGAATGTAAAATTAAATGGATTAAGGCCGATTGCCGTAAAACTGGAAAAGGACTTTAGAAAGAATAAGCGGGATTTTGTTTTAGAAACAATAGATGACGGTTTGGCGGTCATAATACAAAGGTATTTATTTAAAGATAAAGAATCGAAATGGCTTTTCCCGAGTAGTCGAGGTAACAAAATTTCTTCGAATAATTATCGTGAATATTTGGCAAAAATTTCTCAGGAGCTATTAGGGAAGAGACTACATCCGCATTTATTTAGGCATTCATTTGTTGTTCAGGCTGCTCTTGCAGGTATGCCGATACGGGATGTCATGGCAATCACTGGCCATCTCGATATTGATGTTGTGCTAAAATATTACTCTCATTCAACCTCGCAAGGGCGAGAAAAAGTTCTAGCGATAAGTGAAATTTAAGAATTTCCGTGTAAATGAAAATCATAGGAGGATAAAAATGACTATAGAAGAGAGATTAAACGCCTTAGAAGAGCAAGTGGCCCATATGGCAGAAGCTTTAGGACATATAGATTCCATATTGTCTCAGCAGAATACTAATTTGAGAACAATTTATGAGGGGGCATCAATGAATATTTTTATAGTTGGTCATATTTTAAATGATAAATTAGAAATGAGTCGGGAAGATATTAATAGGCTAGTGGGCGATGCAAGAGCAAATCATCAGCAATTTGTTAATGAAACAAACGAAATACGTAAAATGTGGGAGTTGTAAAAGTAGCAGGATGTCTATGGGAGTATTTATGAAAATTGGAAGAAATGATCCCTGTCCCTGCGGTAGTGGGAAGAAATATAAAAAATGTTGTATTAATATGGGTGCGCAAACTTTTGATAATAGTAGTAGTGATTTTAATCAAAGACTCAAAGATATGTGTTTGTTAAGTATGGAGGATGTTAAGCAAAAGTATGGAGACATATTTAAACCAGAAGGAGAGATGAAAAAGATTTTTGGTGAGATCAATAAAATAACTTATCAAAAAATAAATATACCTTGTTTACACCCCAATAGGGACGAATGTTCTCCCGGCCCAATAAAGGCTCACTCTTTACCAAAATCTTTATTATCAAAGTTATCAGGTTCAACTAACCATGTGGCAATGTTCGGCGGGTCAATGCCGCTGTTTGATCCTCCAGAAATTACTATTAAACGTGTTGGAATAAAGAAAGCTACTATTTTTACTGGATTGTGTGCTTTTCATGATAATAAAATTTTTAAATTGATTGATACAGTTCCCCCTGAAAAATTTGACGATGAATATCAATTTTTGCTCTGCTACAGAGCGATATTAAAAGAATACTGCGCTAAGCTTTACCAGTACGAAGTTGCAGAGAAGCAATTTAATTTGGAAAATAACGAGTCACCTAAAGGGGTAGATAGCTTTATTGGCCAATACACCTACAGTTGCTATTTGGGTTTGCACTATTCCACAGTCATGAGAAAAATTTTTGATAAAATCTTAAACACAAAAAAATTTTACGAGGAGCTAGAGTATGGCGTAAGAGAAATAAATAAATTTGTTCCAATAGCTGTTAGTAGTGTTTTTACACCTATTCGTGATCGAAATAATGTTGTCATTAATGATTTATTAAGTGGTATGCCAAACTACGTGTTTTTAACTGTGATTCCTTCCGATAAAAAAACATATGTGTTTTACGCGACTCTAAAGAGACAGACAGAAAAACTTCAAAGTTATATTCAACCTTTTAAGATGTTAAGCGAAGAGAGCCTTACAAATTATTTATCGGAAGCGATCCTTAGAGATATTGAAAACTTTGTTATGTCGTATTCCTATTGGGAAAGTTTTTCAGATTTAAAACAGAAAGAGATTCAAAAATTTTTTCATGAAACGATTATTGATAAAAAAGTTTTATATAATTCTTCTGTGCATAATTTGTTTACGAATAATTAGTCGCATTTTGACTTGATTGACATTTTTGTGGTGGCTTTTTGGTGGTGAGATTTTTTAAAATGTAGGTTCAAGGGTCTAGCGCAACACTTTGAACTGCTATAATGGCAGGGAAAGGAGTTGCTAATGGCAAAATATCAAAGACTTAAGTGTTTTGAACGAGAAGAAATATCTCGACAAGTTGCATCAGGAAAGAGCCTCAGGGAAGTAGCTAAAAATCTCCACAGATCTCCAAGCACCATAACCCGAGAGATAAATAAAAGTGTTGTTGATCGTAAATTTTATCGGGCATTTTTTGCACAAGGTCGCAGCAACAAAATTCTTCATCAACGGCATAAGAATCGTAAGCTTGATAACAATCGTGCATTGCGCAAAATTGTACTGTTTTATTTAGCCAAGAAATGGTCCCCAGAACAGATTGCTAAAAGAATAGTTCTCTTGTATCCTAATGATATGGATATGCGAATTTCACACGAAACAATTTATTCTTATGTGTATATATTGCCGCGCGGGGAATTAAAGCGCGAGTTAGCAGCATGTTTAAGGCGTGGTCATGCTAATCGATATAAGAACAAGAAAGATAGACGAGATAGTGGCGCGATACAGAATTATTTGAGTATTGAAGAAAGGCCCAAGGAAGTAGCTGATCGTATAGTTCCAGGACATTGGGAAGGTGATTTGATTATAGGTGGGAGTCATGCTTCAGCTATTGGGACGCTTGTTGAAAGAACAACCAGAATGACATTTTTAGTTAAGCTGGAGAACAGGTATGCGAGGAATGTCAGAAAAGCTTTTGCTAAGGAATTTCAATATTTGCCAAAAGGGTTGAGAAAAACATTAACATATGATCAAGGCTCTGAAATGGCAGAACATAAGATTTTCACAAAAGAAACAAATATATCTGTTTACTTTGCGCATCCCAGTTCCCCATGGGAACGAGGAACAAATGAGAATACGAATGGCTTATTAAGGCAATATTTTCCTAAAGGAACTGATTTTACAAAAATATCAAAAGCTCAGCTTAAAGCAGTGCAAGACGAGCTTAATGACCGTCCTCGTAAGGCATTGGAATGGTATACACCACACGAAAGATTTTCAGAGTTGTTGCGTTAGAAACTTGAATCTACCTTTATTGTTTTTTAAGATCTGCAGTGATTGAGACGAGCAGAGAATCTCAGCGGAAGTATAGTGTTAACTAGTCATAATATTGTAAAAACCTCTTGATATTGCTTTTTGTGAATGCTTGAATGATACTGTTCAATTGAAAGAATTTTATTAGATATGAAGCTTAAAAACAATATTATTCCTTTTATTCTATTTCTGGGAAGCTTTTTTCTACGCCTTTCTTTAATAAGCAAAGGCCCCTTTAATGTAGATTGTTTAGACCTTGCCACTCAGGCAGAAAGGTCTCTCTCTGCTGGACAGCTTCAAAACATGTATGGATCAGGGTATCCAATGGTAGTTATTCTTAGCGCCGGTCTTATCTATATATTCAGAATGATCAATATTGTAGATCCTGTCAGTGCTGTCAACATGATGAGTGTTGTAACAACTTCAATCTGTGTTATATTTTTTTATAAAATTGCAGAAAGAATAACAAGTCAAAAAGCTGCAATATTTAGCACTATTCTTTTTTCATTAAATCCAGCATTTTTAGGAAACTCTGTTTTTGGAATAAGTCATGGCCCAGCATTGCTCTTTTTATCTGTATCTATATATTTTCTGATACTTTTCAAAGAGGACAATAAGTGTCTAAAATATTTATTTATTTCAGCAATATTTTTCGGATTTACTGGAGCTGCACGACTTCAAGACATGATATTTCTGATCATACCAATAGCTTCATTGATATTGATCCCACTAAAACCTTGTAATATAAAAAGATTTTTGTTATTTTCTCTCATTGCTGCTGCTTTTTGCGCCTTGTTTTATCTTCCATATATTATAACTGATGCACGTGAAGATTACTTTAGTCAGCTAAGAAGCTATCGTGCAGATTCTTTGCCTGTTTATAGCCTAGAATTTATTAGATATACGTTCTTAGAGCTTCATGGTTACCTTTGTGAGTTATTGTTGCCTGTTGGATTGTGCATAAGCATATGCGGTCTGTTTATTCTAGGGCGAAAAAAGAATTCCTACTCTATGTTTATATATCTATGGTTCTTTGTTTCTTTCTATATTCTAATCATTTTCTCAACAACAAGGCCGAGGTTTCTTTTATTGTCGTTAATGCCTTTAAGTATTGCTGCAGGAGAATGTTTGTCTTATTTATTTAATTTTAATCGGGTATTCAAATTTGTATCTATCATCATGCTTTGTCTTCTTTTTCGCATGGGGTTCCTGCCTACATACTATCTTCTTAAATTTCGCCATCGGGTTTCAGTTATCATTGAATATTGTAAATGGCTTAATAAAAATACTGAAAAGAACTCTCTTATTATTACTTGTGATGATAAACCATTTATACGTTATTATGGTTCTAGGGAAAGCTTAGCTAGGCCAATGAATACTTTTAGTATTAGTATAGAACAATTAGAAATGTTTAAAAAAGGGCTTGATAAAAAGATTGAAGAAGGTTATCCGGTGTATATCACTGATATCGGTCTTTACGCCTATGCGCCAAAAGGAGAATTTACCTCTTTCTTTAGGCATAATTATAGAATTGTTCCTGTGGGAAAAAGTCTTTATGAAGATTGGCACCAAGGGGCATCAGAAGATCAACTTTTCTACAATAATCTTTATAAAGTGACAAAGAATTAAAGTCGTGGTTTGATATAGGCAGGGAAAAGAGCCTTATTATTTTAGGAAACACTTTTTGGTTCCCAAAGGGTTCCCATCTGATACATAAACAAACCTAAATATCTGGACAGTGTGAAAGTGGTCAAGCTCGACACGATTTGAGTTAAATGGTCGGTAATAAAGGGAATATCTCTGACTGTTTAGTATTATTAACTTTTATCAAAATTATACATAAATTGCTTGAAATTGGTTTTTCTTAGTGCTTGAATTATAAAAATTAACCTTGAAATTTTATTAATTATGAGATACAAGCACATCATTATTCCATGTATTTTATTGTTGGGCAGCTTTATCCTCCGCCTTTTATTAATTAGCAAAGGGCCGTTTAGTATAGATTGCTTCGATCTTGCTCTTAAAGCTGAAAAAACTTATTCCTCTGGGCAACTTCAATATATGTTTGGCCCAGGATATCCTTTCGCTATCATTCTCGGGGCGATGTTTATTTGGCTGTTTAATGCATTTAATATTTCGTCTCCTATTTTTGCTGTGAATATGATGAGTGTTGTTACGGGTTCTTTAGCAGTTTTCTTTTTCTATAGAATTTCTGAAAGTATTACAGATCAGAAATCAGCAATATTTGGCACTGTATTATTTTCATTAAACCCAATTGTATTAGGATATTCCGTATATGGGACCAGTAATGCACCAACCTTGCTTTGGTTATGTGTATCGGTTTATTTTTTGATAATTAGCAGGGAGAATAAAGATAGTCTGAAAAATTTATTGCTCTCTGCTGTCTTTTTTGGTCTGCTAGGAGGGACACGCCTGCAAGATATGATCTTTCTATCTATACCGATCGCTTCCTTATTGTTTATTTCTAAAAAAGCATATCGAATACGAAGAATTTTTGTATTTTTTCTCACAGCTGTTTCTGTAAGTATTTTGTTCTATCTTCCATTTGTTTTGACAGATATGAGGATTGAATATTTAAGCCAGTTAACCAGATTTCGTGCTCTCAACGTACCTACTTATAGCTGGGATTTTACGAAAGAATCCTTCTTTAAAATTCATATTTACCTTCTTAACGCATTATTGCCAATAGGATTAATAACTAGCTTATATGGACTATTTATTCTGGTGCGCAACAAGAACCCATTCACTCTGTTTTTGTTACTATGGTTCTTTATTCCTTTCGAAATTACAATAAGGTTTGCTACGACTTATTCGAGATATTTATTAATACCAATTGTGCCTTTAAGTATTGCGGCAGGGGCATGTTTGTCTTATTTGTTTAGCAAGGGCCGCATATTTAAAATGGCTTCTATTCTGATCCTTTGCCGTATTTTTTATTTTAGTTTTCTGCCCATGTATAAGCTCTTGGATTTTCGTCACCATCGTTCAGTTATTATTGAATATTGTAAATGGATCAATGGTATTACTGAGAAAAATGCTTTTATGATTAGCTGTGATGATAGAAGCTTTATTAATCATTACGGGGATAGGGAAATTATCTCTAGGCCAATGGATAGTTTTCATATCAGCAGGGAACAATTAGAAGAGTTTAAAACAAGGTTGGATGAAAAATTAGAAGAGGGTTATCCTGTTTATATAACTGCTATCGGGCTTTATGATTATTCACCGAATGGAGAATTTACTTCTTTCATGGAGCTTCACTATAGGATCAAATATGCGGGAAAAGGTCTTTATGAGGATTGGCACAGTGGAGCAGAAGACAGGAGAATTTTTTATAATTCTCTTTATAAAGTGACAAAGAAATAAATTAATAGCTCAATAGCGCAGGGATAGCGCTTTTAAGTTTTGCAATAATTTCATAGCTATTAAATAGTTCTCATTTAATTAATATCTTTTCTTGCCCGAATATTGCCCCTTATTCTTCGTAGCCTACCTAATTATTAGATTCTAATATATACTTTTATTATGTTATTTAGGTACTATTTAACTAAAAATAAGACCTTTTCTGGCTATGTAAATAAGTCCATCTGTTTGCTCGTATCTTTTATCTTTTTTACTGCAACTGTCTGTCCCGCGCAGGTGTTTGCTCAAGCTGTCTTAACGTTGCCGGCTCCCGGAACCATGGTTCCAACCTCTCCGGTTCATAACCCCGCAATGATCCTTGGGATGACCATTAATATGGATAATCCGTTTCAATTTGATTTTCTTGTGGATTCGGGAGATGAGAATCTTGAGGATGATGCCTTTCGAAAAGAAACAGGGAAGCTTATCAAATACTTTTTAACGGCATTGACCGTGCCCGAAGAGGAAATGTGGGTTAATTTATCGCCTTATGAGAAGGACCGCATTATTGCAGATGGCCTTGGGGGAACCGAAATGGGTCGGGATATGCTCGCTCAGGACTATCTTTTAAAGCAGCTCTCTGCTTCATTGATGTACCCTGAAAATGATCTTGGCGCTGAATTCTGGGAAGACGTTTATGAGAAGATGGGTGATGAATATGGGACAAAGGATATTCCCGTTGATACGTTCAATAAGATCTGGATCGTTCCAGAAAGGGCTGAGGTTTATGTCAACGGCGAGAGTGTTTATATTGTCGACAGCCATCTTAAGGTCATGCTTGATGAGGATTATCTTGCCTTAGAAGCTAATAAGAACACTATTGGGCATGGGCTTGGAGATATTAAGGAGGAAGACCTAAAGCAGCATTCAAAAGTATCGACCGATGCCATCCGCAAGATATTGATCCCGGCAATTGAAAAAGAGGTCAACGAAGGGCAAACATTTGCATCGTTGCGGCAAATATATAATTCACTGATTCTCGCGGCATGGTTCAAACAGAACCTCAAGAGCAGTATTTTAGGGCAGATCTATGTTGACCGCAGCAAACTAAACGGCGTTGATATCGATGACAAAGATGCCAAGATAAGGATATACGAGCAATATTTGAGAGCTTTTAAAAAAGGCGTTTTTGACCTTGTCAAGGATGAGTATGATTCGAGCACTCAGACGGTTATTTCCAGGAAGTATTTTTCCGGAGGGGAAAATTTTGCAAATATTGCGCAGGTTGTCCAGAATACAGGTTCTGATAGTTCTATGTTGTCCTTCATGCGCAAGATCGTTGGCAGAACGATCAGGTCCGTAACAACTATAGTCAAAAGAGCCAGTCCCAAAAGATTGCCTGATGGGGAAGAACAAGAGAGCGAAGAACTTCTGGGACAATTGAATGAAATATTACAGAAAGCAGTTAAGGATAGGGCTGATCCTGGTGACTTTGAAAAAAAGCAGGAGGATCTCCAGGAGTATCAGCCGCCTCAGGCGCCGGAAGTTTCTTTTGAAGAGATCCCTTTACCGGAGGGTATACATACTTTTGACCTCATCACGTTCTTGCAGGCACAGAAACGTCTGAAGAGTTTATCTGCTGAGGATCTGGGTGCCCTTATGGTCTCTATGGGGATTCTTGATGAGGGCCAAACCTTGACGCGCGATGACATAGACCAGCAATACGATATTATTTATAAGCATTTAGCTAAAGAAGGATACTCTGAAGAACTAGTCAGTCTGATCAAAGGTGAGGATGACCCGGATGTTGCCTTGGATAGAACTGTCTCGTATCAAAGCGGAAGTTCGAAAATGCAGTCGATCATTGAAGCGGTCGCAAACAGCGTTGACGCCCTGGGAGGTTCCATCGGCCAATTCGGAATGGGTGTCAAACAGATTTTAGCATGGCTGGAAGATGGGGAGCGTTTGGAGGTCGTATCTAAAAAGATAGATGATGTTCCCTATCGTTTGATCATAAGCAAGCAGGCGGGGAAGTTTAACATTGCAATAGATGCTATAAGCAGCGATGATTTTACCAGGGCGCTTGGAGGGGTTAAGTCTGAGAAAGGCACAGTCATCAATGTCGTCAAGAAAAGGGATGTTCCCACAGAAGGCGACGGAATTACATTGGAGCGTCTTGAGAAAATGGTACATAAGAGGTTTGCCTTTGTGAAATGGCTGAACCTTTGGACTCGAGGGGGTAATGCCGCTCTTAAGTTCGTAAACGGATGGGAGAGAAGAAGGGTCTTAGCTGGTTTGCAGAATTTGACGCATGAAAATATTGAGGAATCCGGAGCAGGCCGCGGTGAGAAAATGATCATTGTTTCGCTTGAGTCCCGTGCATTGAGGATCATGGATACAGGGGTGGGTATGGATTTTCAGGTTTTATCACGCATGTTCCTTCCGGTAGACGGTGGTGACAAAGAGAATAAGTCGCTGGATTCAGAAGAAGATATCAACGCGGAAATCGAAAGAACAAGCATGGTCCATGATTGGCAAGGCCCGGTGACATCTGTTGTTTTTGCCAGAAATGGCGAGATGGTCATGGAAGTCCCTCTAAGTGAAGAGATCAGCGGTTCTATTCTAAAGGGTCAGTTGATGGTTGATCTTGGTAGATTGATACGTGTTTCTCCATCCCGTGACAAGATAGTCCTTCAGCGGAATCAGGATGAGGAGCCGTTAAAAAGAGGTTTTGTACATCTTGCGCAAGAGGTTATTCAAGGTAATATCTCTGATCAGGAGAAGATCCAGATCATCAACACGCTGATAGGTGGTTTGGAAGGGATCGCTCCGGGAAATAAATCAGTTTCCGACATAATTGACGGGGTTAAGATCGCGCTGAAGAAAGAGACGAAGGCTTTTGTTACTAAACTCAAGAGTAAAGGCATAATTCTTTTGCCGCTTCGCGGAGGCTATGATAATTTTCGTATTCCTGAAGGTAGAACGGTTGCTTTCCTTAATGAGAACCTTTTCGATTGGAGAGGATCTGAATTGAAACAGCTCAAAGAGAATATGGGGGCTAAGGTTCTGCCCCTGGTCCTTGAGGGGAAAGACCCGGATACGGGGATAGTGATACGTAATATTATTCTTGCTGCACCATATAAACAAAGCATTTGGAGTGGGTATCAAGGGAGAGATCTTCAGGAATTTGTTAAGATCGTTTCTCAGCAGGAATTGCCGGTCATAAAAGGTGACGGCTATGTTGTAGTTCCATCGCAGGTCAGCGAGATGATCGCCACGCTCTCGCAAGATAGCGATAGGATGATAGAGATCCTGGAGTTATTGAAAATTTTAACTGAAGAGGATACGGCCAACAGTTATGAATTTGAGATCAAGAAAACGGAAGCCTTTGCCGCCTTTGGAGCTGATGCCGCTTCTGAAGGTACAGAAGGTCGCCAAACAAAATGGGGGAAAGAAATAGAATTCTTGACTTGGTTTAAAGAGGATGAGCCGACAGCTGAAATTATATCGACGCCATTCGGCCCTCAAAAGACCGAAAAAACGGTTACAGACACTATGCGTGCTTTCAGAGCGGAAAAAGTTGATTTTGATCGAATTTTTCGCGGGCAAGATATCTTTGCATCAAAACAGGATTTTGTGACAATGAAGAGCGCAAAAGTGGAGTTTTCTCAAGTCTCCCAAGTTGTTTTTACGAATATTTTTGTGAGGGATCAAGAAAAGCCCAGGATCGGTGAATATTTGGATTCATTGGGTAAAAGTGTAAGGAACCAGGAAGGGGCAAAATTTAGTTTATCAAATAAAGGCACTGAAGATAAGGCAATGCTTAGCTTATCAAGCAAGATCGCTATTGAAGCATTAAGGAAATATCCTTTAGCAGAAATTGAAGGTATCAGCGAGTTTATGTTCGGTAATGATAAATATGTTGTCCGAAAGTATGACAGCGTGAATGGACCCCTACATATTTTGATAGAAAAGGACGGGAAGGATATTAAAAAATTCTGGGCGCTGGCTTTGCCTTTGGATGTTGAATCATGTCTGATAGATAAAGGAAGAGTGATCTTCAAGGAATCCGAAGGAAACAGGGAGGTCTATGTGGATCTTTTTGATCCGGAAGGGGGCTTCCTGGTGAGCTTGAATGTTGAACCAGAAAAGAAGAAAGAGTGGTTAGTGAAACTGGAAAGCAGCTATGCTCAATTGCTCGAGCTTGTTCCTGATGATGTCATCGAAGGAAATCATTCAGAGTTCAAAGATATTTTCACACGTCTCAATGCGCTCATAAAAGAAAGGGCTGTTTATATTATAGAGGGTGGTGTAACGCCAGGCCAACAGGTCGCTGCCATTGATGCACTGGTTGATGAGGTGTCCAATGATCTTATTCGGATCGGCGCTACTGTAAAGGAAATGTGGGAAAATTTCGGGGATGAGAATATATTGCCCCTAAAAGCTCATGAGAGGGGAAGTTTCTTCACGCAGTTCATCAAGGTTCTTGTGCAGGCCGCGACGCTGGGCCAGTTGGGAGAAAAAGAGGATCTTGAGCAGATGGTTCGGATTATGGGACACGGATTTGTAGTTAAAAGCTCCGCTGATATTGAATCCGCTAAGGCTATCGACAGGTTGGTTCAGGCGCTCAGGAAAAAGAATATGAAGGACTTCCCGGAATTATCTAAGATCGTGACGACGCTTCAGCTGACCTTGCGTAAAAGGGATGCCGGGGCTGCGGGCCATTTGATAGATAAGATCAATATGATCCTCAATAGTGAGGAGTCGGGAAAATATCTGGAATTGATCTATAAAGAGTTTCAGAGTGCGGAGTGGATTAAAATAAATAGTGAGATAAGCGCGGGAAAATTTCAGGATCTTGATCGACTGGGGCGGTTGCTGATATTTCTGTCAAGCCGTTCGGACCTTGTTGCGGAAGATATGAGAAGTGAAGAAGATGATATGAATTGGGCAGTTGTTCCCGAACCTATGGGATTGGAGCAGCTTGATGTGTGGAGCTCATCGAAAAGCGGAGTCAGGACGGTCGATGAAGTTGTCCAAAAGCAGTCACAGATAAGGGCTTTGGACAATGAGGCTGTTGAGCGAGTTCGCCAGAATATACGATCGAAGGTCGAAGGATTAAGAGAGTCCGGTGGATATGCGGCTGAATTGATGCAGAATTTTCTGGATGCGATGGTACTGCTGAGGCAGGGCAAGACCGAACAAAAAGGAAAGCTCCAGGTAAAGTTCTATTATGATAAGGAAAGAGATGAATTTGTTGAAGAGATCAATGACAATGGTCCGGGAGCGCCTGTTGGAAAAGAGCTGGCGCTTCTTATCAGGAAATCGAACAAGTATGAATTGAACAAGGATCAGCAGGGCCTTGAAGGTCAGTTGGCGGGATTCTTTGGAACGGGTAAATTTACCATGTATGCCGGCGCTGATAAAGTTGAGATAATTTCCCGGGGTGAAGAGAATGTCTATGTGTTCGTTCTTAAGGTTGACCGCAAGAACGGAAAGGTCTTTTTGGAAAAAGTAGGCCAGCGCCAGAGGCGTGAAGGGGAAGAAACAGGCGTGATGATCCGGAGGATCAAGGAAGCTGTATCTATTATTCCATCACTTGAGCAGATGTTTGCCGAATCTGCCTGGAAAATAAATGCGGGGTTTGCGGTAACGGATAAGGACAGCCTTGATATGGAGATCAATCATGCGATCCATCCGGTTGAAGTGGCAGGGCGCAAGGCGCTTTATCAGGGAGCATTTTATGCGCCCAATTTATCGACATCCGAAGAACATGGTGAGGAGCGTATAGATCATGGCATATTCAGGATATGGGAGCATAATGATCCCGAAGTTCCTTCACAGATTGTTGATAAGAAAGGCCTGCGCGTTGAGGATATCGCCCTTAAAGAAAAATTCCTCGAACTGGTCCCGCAGAGAATGCGTGATATGTTGGATAAAATGCATATAGTTATACAGATACCTCTAGCTCTTTATGAAAGCCGCAATGGATTTGCCCAGGAGGATGAATATCTGCCCTTTATTCAAAGGCAGGTCGCTGTTGGGGTGTACCGGGCGCTGGTTAGCAAGTTTCTCTCGGATGAAAGCTTTACTATGGACAGGATCATATCGAGCGATTTTGAAACGGGAATGACATACAATATGGCTTTTAACAGGCAGGCAAATGATCTTTATGTCGGAGAACGTCATTTATTTGATATTGTTAAAGACCTTAATTCTGAGCTGTCTGATCCAAGGCTGGGGGCAGTTACTAACGGGGAATTGGATGTTCTTAAAGGATGGTTTGATGGGGAGGGAACTGATCTCGAGAAGGGTTCAATAAAACAATTTTTATCTTTATTGGAGGTTGATTATCTGAATATGGAAAGCATTACTGAACGGGCGAGTATTGTAATGCGGAGAATTAAGGCGCTCAAGGATGTCGCGCCGCAATTAGCGGAGAATCTCGCTGGCAATACGGGGCGTTCCGTTGAAGATGCGGATAAGCTTAAGGACCGCTATTCTAACGAGAGAAAAGCTCAGGCAGCTAGAAGTAAGGTGATTTCTGAAAACTCTCCTTCCTATTGGAGGGAGGCCCCGGTGACTGAAGAAGAAAGAGACCTCTTGAGGATCGGTGAGGAATTTTCAGCGATATTCGGGATCGAACAGGTTTGGTTAGCCAAAAGCGATGCGCCTTTCAGCGGTTTGTTCTTCGGGAGCGGAATGATGCTGAATAAAAGCATTGCGGGGAAAATAGCATCTGAAGGTGGATTTTCTGAAAAGGTCGAAGTGATAGCGCATGAATTAGGGCATTTATTGCAGGCTGCAAAGCGTTCTGCCGGCAGGGTCGAAATGGTTGCTACCGAACAGCATGGTTTTAATGATTGGACCCATGATGATGAGTTCTCCGAAATGATGAAATGGGTCTCGTTCTTTATTCTATCAAAACAGTCTCCCGCAGCTAATCAAGCTGATCGGGGTAATACAGATACTACTGTAGAACAAGTAGAATCAGCCCCTGGTGGTATCGATTTTAATACGCAGATGTTGAACCTTGAAAATACCGGTAAGCAGTTTCAGTACGATGTTCCGCAATTGTCACCTGAGCAAATGGAATATCTCTCTATTGATGGATTGGTCCCGGTTATCATAAATATTTCTCCGGTTACAAACTTGCCGCTGCTTTTGGGATATAATATTGAGGAATAAGCAAAGGTAACAGCTTAAAAGGTAATAATGACATAGGTGTATGTTTAATATCCAAAAATATTTAATTCTTCTAATTTCATAGATTTAATTTGATGGTATACTGAAAAAAAAGGAGGCAAAAAATAATGAATGAGAATAAAAAGAATATACCGCTTATTGTTTCATTATCAATTCCCGTGTTAATGATCGCTCTGGTCGCTATTAGTATTTATGTCCCGACAATATTCGTTAAACCTAAAATGGATTTTGTTTATAGTATTGGAAGAGACTATTGCTATCTGCAAAAATATTCGGTACAAAATAGTAAGATTGTTGAAAATGAAATAAAAGAGGCTAAGGATCCGAATTATTGCCATAATAATAGCCGAGAACCAAAGCTTTATTATTATGATGTTGAGAAGGATTCTACAAAACAAATCACTTTTGAAGAAGCTTCAAAATATATCTTAGATAGTAGTTACAGTTCTGAGGATGGATTTTCAGTGGTTTCAGGCAGCGGCCATTCTGACCTGTTTTTCTACAATGGATCATCTTATTATAAGAAATATATTAAAAAAGGGGCTTTTAGCAAAAAGCTTAATATTGGAGCAGATTATTATTATGATTTTAATTTCTTAGGTTGGGTGAAGGGGTAAATCATGAATAAAGAAAATATTTTAAAAAGTGTAGAGACCCTTGTTAAAGAAGGACAATTGACTAAAGAAGAACTGCTGGGCGTGTATGATAGGTCTATCAGCACAGATAAGCAGGAAACTTTAAATAAGCAATCCCGCATATCAAATATTCTTTATTATATAGGAGGAGGCATTGTTTTTTTAGGTGTTTGCATTTTCATTGGTACGAACTGGTCAGAATTAAATGATCTTACGAAGATCATTGCGACACTAGGAACGTCGGTCATGATGTATTATTCGGGTGTCCTGTTGACGCGTTATAAGAATTTGGAGAGGATATGTGACGCTTTTTATTTTCTTGCTGCTTTGGTAGCCCCTTTAGGTATTTTTGTGACAATGGATATTGCGGGCATTGATACTGGCACAGCAGGATGTCATACTGTTATTGCGGCTATTTTGCTGGTTGTTAATCTTGTTTCTTATAATATTGACAAAAGAAACGTATTTTTTGTTTTCAGCGTTATCTTTGGGTCATGGTTATTTTTTAGCTTAACAATATTTATGATAGGAGGAAGGCCATTTAGCGACTGGAATTTTGTCAAATATAGATGGTTAGTTGCGGGTTTATCACATATGATTTTGGGCTATGCTTTAAGAGATACCGATAAAAAAGGTCTAACGCGTTATCTTTATGGCTTTGGGGTTGTTGAATTTTTAACAGCTGCGCTTTGCTTGGGCGGCTATACTCCTAATCAAAATGTATTTTGGGAGCTAATATTCCCAGGATTGACTTTTGGTATAATTTTCCTAAGTGTTTATTTAAGGTCAAGGTCGTTTCTTATCTTTGGGACCCTGTATTTGATGTTTTATCTTTTTAAGATTACCGGAGAATATTTTACGAGCGGATTTGGATGGGCATTTTCATTGATTATTGTTGGTTTTGCATTGATGGGGATAGGCTATTTTGCATTTTATTTGAACAAGAAATATATCAGTTAAATATTATTATATTGAAACTTCAAAAGGTCTTTTAAATATAAGATATTAATGTACAGCAAGGTTTTCATGATTGCATATTTTAAAAAAGCTACATTTTGAAGAATATATTAGTAAAAAAGGGCAATAAGATTCCTTATTGCCCTTTTTATTTAAAAAGCAATAAGCATAGATTTGAAGAACTGGTAACTATTTTTAGGCGCTTGAATGAAAGTCAGTATCTCTTCTGTGTAAATGATGGTGTTTAGCCATATAAATACCATTAATTTTAGCTATTTTTAATTGTTTTTTTTATTGGAAATGTTATTATTAATTACTAAGACAATTTTAAAGGAGGAGAAGTTCTCGGAATAATTTCATCTGTTTTTGATGATTATCAGATTTAAAATAATTTTTAAAACTGACGGGAAAAGAAAGTTTAACGTATTTTGGTATTTAGTTGTTGGACCTCTTTCAAGGGGGTTTGGTGGCTTTGCCGGGATACGTTTTTTTGTATCTTTTTAATGCAGAAAGGAGGCAATAAAAGAGATAATTGTCAGGTTTCTTTTAATTAGGTGGTGAAGGCAGGCTTCAAATATTGGCAGCTAATTTATTTTAAGAATTTTTAAAAGGTTAAATGTTGTCATGGCCTTTTTAAGGCCAAGAAAAAATGTTTTTAACAAATAATGTTTATGAAAAAGGATTTAATAATGTTTAAAAAATTATGTTTCGCAATGATGCTATTAAGTTTTGTTTGTTCTTTTACAAATGTGTCTTCAGCCCAGGAAATGGATCAGTTTGATATCTCTTTTGGGACCATAGTTTCTGTTAGTGATAGTGAAGTTGTGATAAATGAAGAGGATTTAGAGACAGAGGAAGTAAGCCAAGCCGCATTTGTTACTGATCCGGGAATGATACTTGAGAACTTTGAAACGCTTGATGAGCTGACAGTGGGCACTTTTGTTGAGATATTTTATGAGCTTAAAGATAATTCAAAAGTTATAAACAGTATTACAATTACGAGTAAAGAAGAACTTGAAAAAGAAATGAATGAAACTGAACTTGAAATGGATGAAGAATAATATGCCAAATAAAAAGAGATTCGATGATTATGTTATCAAGCACAATGAAGGTGTAAAAGAAAAATGGCAGGACAAGATGAGAACAAAGCAAATAAGAAAGCAAAGAAGACAAAAAGTAAGTGGCGCAAGAATCATTGAGTAGGATTTGTTGTGTTTAAATGATTGTTAGAATTTCATTGAAAAAAGGGGTAGCGGATTTATTATGCTACCCCTTTTCATTTTAGATTTTCTAGCATTACAATTTCATAAGCCAGCTATTTATAATAAATTATTAATTATGATCTCACCAAGGTTTTCTGCTATTAGCTTGTTGCCTTTTGCCGTACAATGTCCAAAATCTCCACCAAAAATATCCACAAAATATTCGTCATAGCCATCTTTTGCTACAGCATCTTTAAATAGTTCTTCATTGTCCACGAAGATAGCGCCATTTTGATTATAAAATAATCTTCTTAAATTGTTAACATCTCGCATTGGATATTGCATGCATATGAGCTTGATGTTTTTGTCTGTTACAGAGTCTTTAAGCTTATTGTAGTTGAGTTTCGTTGTAGCAAAATAGTTCTTTGACCGCAATTTCTGGGTCTTTTTAAAGTATATTCTTGCTGAGTTACTTTGGTTTTTAGCCATGTGTACAAGTGCTAAAAGCCCATATGAATTTGCGTCATTAATTGAGTATTTTATTGCTAATTTCAGGGTTTGTTCTGCTTTGTCGTATTCTTTCTTATCCCAAAAACATTTTGCCAGTTCACTATAAGCTAAGCCATTATTTTTGTTTTCAGAGATAGCTTGGCTTAAGATTTCTTCAGCTTTCAGCAAGTCTCCGGTCTTTCGGTAATGATGGCTTAAAGTTAAATATGCTTCATTTCTATCAAGGTTTTTAGTCCGCTTTTCATTATCTTTTAGGTTCTCTGCTTCCTCCTGCTTTACTTGCATGGTAATTATATTTGAGGCATTATTTAGCTTTTGCTGGTAATTATCACGACCTGATAACTCACTGATGTTCTCACTTATTTTTGGCAATTCAGCTGAAGGATTTTGTAGATTCTCTGAGATATGAAGAAAAATTAATGCGAAGAGTTTATAGGCTCTGAAAGATTTGAATAAATCTAGAATATTGTGATCAATAATTTCTCCAGTATCGTTAATTCCCATCATTGTGATTACCAGATCAGGATTATATTTGTTTAAGTTGTCTTCCAAGCTTGCAATGATCATTGTTGTATTACCAGCTATTATTCCTTCATTTATTACAGTAAATCTTGTTCCTAAGTTTTTCTCATTTAAAAATCTTTCAAGTTGGTAAGGATAGCTGTTATTGCTACCCATTGCAGTGGTAGACTCTCCTAGGCATAAGATGCGATAATCTTGATTCTTGGCTGCGGATATTTTATTTCTGTGTTTCTGGAGCGATGATAAAATCAGCCCACCTGTTCTTAGGCCGATTTCCAATAAAGAAAAGCATAAGAAAAGGCCAAACATGATCAAAAGAATTTTTTGTTTTGTGGATGTTTTGTGCATTTATTTATGTGTTTAGTTTTTTTAGTCTTCTTAATAGTATATTCTGACCGAAGCATAAGGCTATAAAAATTATAAACATTTTTCATTATGAAGATAATGTTTGGCAGTATACTATAAGGCGAAATAGGAAGAAACGATCTGGGGGATTATGTTAATTCCAGAGTAATAATTTTGAAAGGAGAAAAGGATGAAAAGAGTGGTCATATCAACGGTTATTTCTGCTTTATTGTTTACAGGTATTGCAATAGCTGATAATAATGTTGAAAAAATAAACAACAGTCAGGCAGATATAGCGCTGAAGTGGGTTAATTTAATTGATGAAGAGGCTTATGATAAAAGCTGGGATGAGGCCGCAGCTTTCTTCAAACAAGCAGTTGTCAAAGATCTGTGGGTTGAAACGGTCGAAAAGGTAAGGGTCCCATTTGGTAAGGTTCTTAAAAGAGATCTAATCGACAGTCAGTATTTGACTTCACTTCCTGGTGTGCCTGATGGGGAGTATATGGTCATGCAATTTGCAGCTGAATTTGAAAAGAAGGAAAAAGCGATTGAAACAATAACTGTAATGCTGGATGAAGATGGAGAATGGAGAGTTGCAGGATATTATATTAATTAAAAGAAATCTTCCTTTGATCAATTCTGTTATAAAGAGCCGGTTGTAATGTGATATGGTGAATGTTCTTTTGTGAAAAAGTGGAGTTTGTTTTAATTATTTTTCTGCTAGAAAAGAAAATTTTGCTATAAATGCTTAAATGTTCTATATTTAGTATAGAGAAATATAGTGGTTTGACGAAATGGCAAAACCGTTGTAAAGCGGTGACGCAAAGCCATAGGGTCCTCAGCAAGAGGATAGCCTGGTTACCGAATCAAGTTAAGAGAACGGGCCTATCCTTTTTTGGATAGGTTTTTTTTATTGTCTCTTACGCGAAAGGTTATGGATCGGTTGAATAAAAAAGATTTTTAATAAAAATTTGAATAGGAAAAAAGTAAATTAATTTATATGGACATCTTATATTTGAAATGATTGCTCATGCAAAAAACTAAACGAAAATATTTAATAGCATTTTTTATTATTGGGATTGTTAGTATCATCGTAGCTCTCAATAAATGGGTGGGTTGGCAGATAAACAGCTTAGGTTCAAGCACGATCAATGTAAAAAAATCAACTGTTAAATCTTCACAAGGAGCACCTGCTCTTCATGGCCAGGTTATTAGGAAGATGAGATTGGATGCAAACAGAAAGTTCTCTGAAAACATATTTTATATTGGTGATCAGGAAATAGCTCGGTTCAAAAATACAGGAGACGAAATATTCGACTATACTGGAAAAATACCTGACGGGAAAGTAAATTTTGTTAATGAAATAACAAATACATACGGCAGCGAATATTACATAAACGCAAAAAGGGACGGGAAGTATACAGAGTATTATCCTGACGGAGTGGTTTTTCAGGAAATCAGCTACCGCAATGGAAAAATCAAAAAGCATTCTGTTTATTATGTTGATGGTACCCTTAAAAAGGAAGTTGACTTTGAAGATTCTTTGCTTTTCATGAAAGATAAGGAAGTGGGAACTGGCAAGAAATATACCCGAGATGGCATATTAAAATACGAGTGGCATATAACAAACATGGATGAAAATCGTTTTAAACGATCGTACAATATTAAAGGGAAGCTAGTAGAGGAAAAATTATTTGATAATATGGGAAATCTTATTGAAGTTAAGACCCCTAACAGTTAAAAAAGAAAGATCCTATGGAAATAAAATCTATAAATTCTAAAAAAGCATTTACCCTGATAGAGCTTCTTATCGTTGTTGGGATCTTAGCTGTTGTTATTACGGGCATGATGCAGATATTTACATATATGCCACGGTTGTCAGAATCGGCCTCTAACTCAACAAAGGCAATGAATGAGATCAATAGTAAACTGGAGGAAATGTATAGTACCTCTTTCAAGAATATAATATCAACTTACGCATGTGAATGTTTTGACTATATAGATAATGATATGGATGGGGCGATAGATTATGACCACAATCCAAGCCATCCAAGCGATATGCAATGTTCCCAAATGTTAGATAACTCTGAGAGCAGTGATGCAGCCCCGGCCTCGTTTGATACTTCTCCGTGCAGTTTTGAATTAGAAGCATTTACGACACCGGCTGGCGAAAAAAGGGGCTGGGCGGTTATTTATTTGTCAAAGTCCCCATATTTTGATGCAACAAAAACTGATGAAGAAAATGATAATTATAAAGATGGGGATGGCTTTATAAATGATGATGATGTGAACAATGATCTACTTGATGTCACAATTGTAGCTACTTGGATTGATTCTTATGGGCGTACGATTGGAGAAGATATAAATTTAAATGGATATTTGGATAACAGTGAGGATAGCGATGGAGATGGCAGGCTGTCATCAACGGCCACAATTACAGCAAAGATTTCGAGGAGATAGATGCTTAGGAATATAATAGCCAATAATAAAGCAGTTACATTAGTTGAGACGATGATGACGGTCTTTATCTTTATGCTTGTTTCAGGGGCGCTTTATTCTACTGTGGTGCTCGGAGAACGTTCCGGGATGGAAAACATAATTAAGATCGAACATCAGCAAGAAGTGCGTAAAGCTGCCGAGAGGTTGAAGCATGATCTATCTAAATCCGGGAGTGGTCAAATAACGGGTGTTCCCGTAGGAGGAGCATCAAGCAGTATCTCTTTTAATGTTGCTACCGGTGCAACATTCACTGGAAATCCAGTCTGGTCATCCTCTATTACTTATGCCCTGGCTGGAAGTGATTCCAATCAGCTTACAAGGACCCAGAATGGAGTAGCTGTAATTGTTGCTAATAATATATCATCAATACAATTTTCAAGAAGTGTACACGATATCGTTGAGGTAACAGTAACAGGTCAATATCCGGATGACCTTCTTGATCCGGATGACCAGGACAGGTCAATTGAGAAAATAAGTGCAACATTATCTTTTGTTGTTCATTTGAGGAATTAAAAATATGGAACTATTAAGGAACAGGAAAAAAAGATCTAATTGTAAGTTTTTGAATAATAGGGGGAGCATGCTTCTGCTTTCTTATTTGGTCATTATTGTCTTGCTTGGGGTCAGTGCGGCTATAATGGTCTTAGGTGCTAGCGAGTCAAGAACTTCGAGGATCCAGAGATTAAGTTCGATAGCCTTTTCTATCGCTGAAGCTGGTCTTGAAAAGGCGTTGTATGACCTGAGAGAAGACTTTGTGAACGATTCATCCCCCAGCTGGAGTGATGGAGATATTAACGGGTATACCTTATCTCCGAGTACTGATAGCTATTATACGATCCCATATGATGTCACATCTCTTAATGGCGGTTCTTATGAGGTACAGCTTCTAAATTCATCAAGTGCCAATGCTATCTGGGTAGAATCAACCGGGACAATAGAGGGGATGAGCCAGTCTTTGAGGGCTTATGTAACAGCAGTAAATATTTCTCCTTGGGATAATGCAATATTTGCCGGTGCCGGAGCTGCGGGTAAACTGATCAGTGGTAATGTGGACATTCGGGGGTCTGTGCATTTATTAGGAAATGGTCTTGCTCCCACGGATAATGCTGTTTACATGGGGGGCACCGCAGAGATAGTTGGGAATAATTATAGCGGAATGGCTGCTTATTTAGAGGATAAAATACCGAAATTACCCACAATTACTATTTCAGGGGAAGCGAGTCCATCGGAGACATTAAGCTCAGAGCTTCGTATTAAAAGAGGAATGATTGAATTGAGCGGTTCAGCAGCTGTAGGCCAGGAGACTAAAAATGCAGACAAAAACGATGGTGAGAAAGAAAATGTAGATGGAACATATGTAACAGACGGCTATGATTGCGGAGATGCTGATAACAGGATATGCAGTAGCGTTTACTCTGATAATGGTACAACTGAGGCATATGATCTTGGCGATGCCGTGTCTTTCCCAAGCCTTGGTGATGATGCTCCTGAAGATACAACAAAAACAATTAAGCAATATTTCATAGATGAAGTACCCAGCCATAGCAATCCAACGGGAGTTGATTTAGCATCAGCTCTGAGCAACCTTCAAGCAAGCAGCAATTTTAAATATTATGATGATACAAACAACAATAATATATTTGATGCCAATGAGGATGGTATAAGCATGGATGGCAGTGGTAATATGTATATTTCCGGAAGAATATATGTTAATGGTGCAGTAAGTATTGGAGGTTCCGATCCTATTACTTATACGGGAACGGGAACTATTTTGGCTGAAGGCAATGTGGCTATTAAAACGAGCTTAATAACACCTGCCCCGGCAGACCCATCAGACCCTGCGCTGAAAACATATCCCGAGAATATAATCGGCATTATGACACCAGGGGATATCTCTTTAGGAGAGTCTGCACAAATAGATATTATGGGCTTGTTCTATGCCGAGAATCAAGTTGTAGTAAATAAGCAGACAGATGTTATTGGAACACTAGTGACAAACTACTTTGATACCGGAGGACAGGTCCCGGCAGTTTATCAAGTTCCTGAAGTGGTAAATAATTTACCAGAAGGGCTTATAACGAGTTCTGAAGTATGGTTTTTAAAAGTTGTATGGAAAGAAATAGATGCCCCGACCCCATAAAATTGTTTCTTTTGCAGGGTATTAGCAGGATTAGCTATACTGCCCTAGTATCATGAGTTTCTTGCTCCCCCAATAATTTTCAACTCCTTAAATTGAAGTTCTGTAAGTTGCTTTCCTGTTCTTAAGGGATTGATCTGAAAAAAACCAATGAAAATCTGTTTCGTCGCTATAATGTTGAATAGAATAGGCTTTTGAACTTGTTCTAAAATGAAATTTAGTGTAGAATACCTCCGTTATGATTGCTAATAGATCAAAAAAACATTTAATAGTTAAGACAGTTCCAAAGGGACTGTTTTTTTTTGTGTGAAAAGAAGGAGAAACAATGGGTAAAAAGATAGGTTTTGACAACGAAAAATATTTAAAAGAACAAACAGAAGCTATTTTAAATAGAGTTGATCAGTTTGATGATAAACTATACCTGGAGTTTGGTGGCAAGCTGCTTTATGATTATCATGCTTCCAGAGTTCTTCCCGGCTTTGATCCCAATGTAAAGATGAGGCTTTTGAAACAATTAAAGGACAAATCAGATATTATTTTGTGTATATATGCAGGCGATATTGAACGTAAGAAGATAAGGGCGGATTTCGGAATTACTTATGATATGGATGCTTTCAAATTGATAGATGACCTTAAAGATTGGGAGATCAATATATGTGCGGTTGTCATTACAAGGTATGAGAATCAGCCTTCTGCAAATGTGTTTAAGAACAAATTAGAGCGCCAGGGCATCAGGGTTTATACCCATAGTTTTACAAAAGGTTATCCTACAGATGTGGACCTTATTGTGAGCGATCAGGGGTATGGAGCTAATGATTATATTGAAACAAAGAACAAACTTGTTGTGGTGACTGCGCCAGGCCCAGGAAGCGGCAAGCTGGCTACTTGTTTATCCCAACTTTATCATGAACACAAAAGAGGTGTGAGGGCTGGTTATGCAAAATTTGAGACTTTTCCTATATGGAATTTGCCGCTTAAGCATCCTGTGAATATTGCTTATGAATCCGCAACTGCTGACCTTAGAGATTACAATATGCTAGATTCTTTCCATCTTGAGAAGCATAATGTGAGATCAGTGAACTATAACCGAGATATGGAAGTGTTCCCCGTACTTAAACGTATCTTGGAGAAGATCATGGGGGAATCAATGTATTCATCTCCGACGGATATGGGAGTTAATTGCGCAGGTTTTGGTATTGTTGATGACGATGTAGTTCAAGCGGCAGCAAAACAGGAGATCATAAGGCGGTATTTTAGGTCTAAATACGAGTATGCAATGGGCTTGGTTGATAAAGATGCAGTTCAGAGATGCGAGCTGTTGATCGAAGAGATAGGGGTTAAATCCTATGATCGAACAGTAGTCCAGCCGGCAAGAGATGTTGCAAAAGAAGCAGAAGAGAAAGGTCTGGGCAATAAGGGCGTGTATTGCGGGGCAGCTATTGAGCTGCAGGATGGAACTATTATTACAGGCAAGAATTCACCGCTTATGCATGCAGCATCTAGCTTGATCCTGAATGTGCTTAAACATCTGGCGGAGATACCTGATAAGATCCCGCTGCTTTCCGAGAACATCATTCATTTTATTTCTAAATTAAAAAGGGATATTTTAGAATTGAACACCATAAGTTTGAACTTGGATGAAACGCTGATAAGCTTAAGCATTAGTGCGGCGACAAATCCGGCAGCAAAAATAGCTTTGGAAAAACTAAAGGAAATCAGGGGGTGCGAGGTTCATATGACGCATATCCCGACATCCGGGGACGAAGTGGGCCTGAGATGTTTAGGTGTGAATTTGACTACTGATCCAAATTTCTCGTCAAAGAGCTTTTACGAAGTTGCGTAATTCTTAAATCTTGAAAATCAAAAAATATTGAAAAGGGGAAATTATGCCAAGACGAAATGATATTAATAAAATCCTTATCATAGGTTCTGGCCCGATAATTATTGGCCAAGCTTGTGAATTTGATTATTCAGGGACGCAGGCTTGTAAGGTCTTAAAGGAAGAAGGGTTCGAAGTGGTTCTTGTCAATTCCAACCCTGCAACGATCATGACTGATCCTGGTATGGCGGATAAGACATATATTGAGCCTCTTACCGTTGAAAGTTTGACTGCCATAATTGATAAAGAAAGGCCGGATGGCATACTTCCAAATTTAGGAGGACAAACCGGACTAAATCTTTCTTCAGCTTTAAGCAAAGCAGGAATACTGAAACGATATGGAGTTGAGATAATTGGCGTTAAAATAGATGCTATTGAGAGAGGCGAAGACAGGATTGCTTTTAAGGAAACGATGAACAAGCTGGGTATTCCTATGGCGAAATCTGAGCCGTCTCATTCTATCGAAGAGGCTGAATTGATCGCTGAAAGGCTGGGTTATCCGGTTGTTTTACGTCCTGCTTATACAATGGGCGGAACAGGCGGAGGGTTAGTCTACAATGTTGAAGAATTGAGAACTGTTATGGCCAGGGGGCTTTCTGCAAGTATAGTAGGCCAGGTCTTGGTTGAAGAGTCAGTTCTAGGCTGGGAAGAATTGGAGCTTGAAGTTGTCAGAGATGTAAAGAACCAGATGATAACGGTTTGTTTTATTGAAAATATTGATGCGATGGGTGTTCATACAGGTGACAGTTTTTGTACTGCCCCTATGATGACGGTCCCTAAGGAGCTGCAAAAAAGAATGCAGGATATGAGCTATAAGATCGTTGAGGCCATAGGCGTTGTTGGAGGAACAAACATACAGTTTGCCCATAACCTTAAGGACGACCGTATAGTTGTAATTGAAATAAATCCAAGGACTTCCCGCTCATCTGCTCTTGCATCGAAAGCTACGGGTTTTCCAATAGCAAGGATTTCAACTAAATTAGCTGCCGGATTGACAATGGATGAGATCCCATATTGGCGCGATGGAACGCTGGAAAAATATACGCCGTGGGGAGATTATGTTGTTATCAAATTTGCACGTTGGGCATTTGAAAAATTTCCACAGGCAAAGGATGTCCTTGGAACACAGATGAAAGCTGTTGGCGAAGTAATGAGCATAGCTAAGACATTTAAGGAGGCTTTTCAAAAGTCAATTCGCTCTCTTGAGATAAAACGCTATGGATTGGGTGGTGCAAAGAATTTTAAAGGTCTACCGTTGGAAGAGATCAAAAAGAAGATTGCTCTTCCTTCCAGCGAGAGAATATTCTTGATGTATGAAGCCTTGCGTCAGGGTATGGAAGTGGAAGAATTATATAACACTACATATATCGGAAGAACATTTATCAAAGAAATGAAGGAGCTTGTTGATTTTGAAGAAGAGATCCTTCATTCCGATTGGAAAAATCTTGTGCCAGCGAAATTGAGGAAAGCAAAAGAAATGGGTTTTTCAGACAGGTATCTAGCAGGCCTTTTTATGATCAAAGAAAAAGAGGTTAGGGAAAAAAGGGCAGCTCTTGGGATAAATGTCCGCTATGAAGCTGTGCCGGTTAGCGGAGTAGAGAACGCGGCCTATTATTATTCTACATATACCGAAGGTGAAGACCAGGTTACAGTTTCTCCTAACAAGAAGATCATGATATTAGGGGGCGGACCAAACCGAATAGGGCAGGGAATTGAATTTGATTATACCTGTGTTCATGCGGCATTTACTTTGAGGGAAGAAGGGTATGAATCAATAATGATAAACTGCAATCCAGAGACGGTTTCTACAGATTATGATACTTCTGACAAACTATATTTTGAGCCGTTAACTATTGAAGATGTATTAAATATATATAATAAAGAAAAGCCTGAAGGAGTAATTGTTCAGTTTGGAGGGCAAACTCCCCTTAATTTGGCACAGGAGCTTAAGGATAATGGAGTGAAAATATTAGGGACGACTCCGGAATGTATACACTTTGCAGAAGATAGAGAAAGATTCCGCGATAAAATGATGGAGCTGGATATCCCTCAGCCGGAAGGCGGAATTGCAAGATCGTTGAAGGAGGCTCTTGAGACCGCGAGTAAAATAGGTTATCCTTTGATGGTTCGTCCTTCCTATGTGTTGGGTGGAAGAGGAATGGAGGTCATATATGATGAAGTATCATTAAGAAAATATGCGCTTGAGGCTATTGATGTAAGCCCGGAACATCCTATGCTTATCGATAGGTTTTTGGAAAAAGCGATCGAAACTGAAGTTGATGCTTTGTCAGATGGGCAAGAAGTTTTTGTTGCTTCTATTATGGAACATACTGAACTAGCAGGTGTACATTCCGGAGACTCAGCTTGTACGATACCTTCAAGAACAATAAGTGAAAAGCACATTGAGACTATAGAAAGATATACAAAAGCCATTGCAATGGAGTTGAATGTAATCGGCTTAATGAACATTCAATTTGCAATATGTGAAGATAGGGTTTATATTCTTGAAGCAAATCCCAGGGCTTCACGAACGGTTCCTATCGTTTCTAAGGTGGCTGGGATATCTTTGGCAAGATTAGCGACACAAGTTATGCTTGGCAAGAAATTGAGTGATTTTAGCGATGAATTAAAGGTCAGAAAAATACCATATGTCGGAGTCAAAGAAGCAGTGTTTCCGTTCAACATGTTCCCTGAAGTTGATCCGGTCCTTGGCCCTGAAATGAGGGCTACTGGTGAGGTTATGGGTCTGGCTGATAATTTCGGCATGGCTTTTTATAAAGCCCAAGAAGCCGCGGGATATAGATTGCCTTTAAAGGGGAATGTTCTTTTAACCGTTGCCAGGAGAGACAGAGAAAACATGTTTCCTGTCGCAGAAAAGCTTCAGATGTTGGGTTTTAAAATATTTGCGACTGAAGGAACAGGTAGGTTCTTAGGAGAAAAAGGGATTAGTTCTACAATCATAAACAAAATGCACGAAGGAAGGCCTAATGTTGCTGATGTGATAAAAAATGGAGAAGTCCAGTTGATTATTAATACCCCGATAGGGAAGAATAGTAAATATGATGATAGTTATATTCGCATGGAAGCAATTCAAAGAAAGCTTCCTTATGTGACATCTATTGCAGCAGCTCAGGCAACTGTTTATGGTATTGAAGAAATGATCAAAGGGAAAAAAGTGCCCAAGTCATTACAGGAATATCATAAAGAACTTGAGGGGCAGGAGCTAGTAATAGAAAGTACAAACTAATTAATAAAACAAATTCATATTCGGCAAGTAATAATGGGAGAGATTAAATGAGTGGTTTATTCGGTGCTGTGTCGCAAAAAGATTGTGTTAAGACATTGTTTTATGGAATAGATTATCATTCTCACTTGGGAACAGAGTATGGGGGGATGGTTGTTTTAGGAGATGATTTTGAAAGACATATACATGACATTAGTAAAAGCCAATTCAAATCGAAATTTTATGATGATTACAAAGGGCTAAAAGGCAATAAGGGCATTGGTGTTATCAGCGATTGTGACCCACAGCCAATTTATTTACATTCAAAATTTGGACCTTATTGTATTGTTACGACAGGATTTATAGAGAATAAAAAGGAGCTGGAAGAATACCTTTTCAGAAAAGGAATTTCTTTTAGCGAGGTTTCTTCAACAGGTGTAAATATGACGGAGCTAATAGCGAAGCTTGTCAGCTTAGGTGAAAATATTGTTGAAGGTATTGAAAAAATGTTTGAAATGATCGAAGGCTCATGCTCTTTGCTGATCTTGACCAAGGATGGCATATATGCTGCGCGCGATAGATTAGGGTATACACCTCTCGTTATAGGGAAAAAGGACGATGAATGGGTTGTTGCCTCTGAGAGCAATTCCTTTTGTAACTTTGGATATAAATTGAAGAAGTTCTTGATGCCTGGGGAAATAATCTTGATCAATGAAGATGGAATATCCGTAAAAAACAAAGGGACAGAAGATAGCCAGATATGTGCCTTCTTGTGGATATACACGGGTTTTCCTGCAGCGTATTATGAAGGGATAAATGTTGAAACTGTTAGAGAAAATTGCGGAAGGGCTTTAGCAATGAAGGATAAGGATATCAAGGCTGATGTTGTTTCAGGTGTTCCTGATTCTGGAACTGCTCATGCAATAGGTTATGCTATGGAATCGGGAGTTCCTTATCGCAGGCCGCTGATAAAATATACTCCGGGATATGGCAGAAGTTATACTCCTCCCAGCCAGGAAACAAGAGACCTTGTTGCAACAATGAAGCTTATTGCTATTGATGATATTATTAAAGGAAACAGGCTTATTGTTTGTGATGACTCCATTGTTCGTGGCACACAGCTAAAGAATTATCTTGTTAAGAAATTGGAAAATGCAGGAGCAAAAGAGATACATGTTAGACCGGCTTGCCCGCCGCTTATGTTCCCCTGTAAGTTCTGCCTTTCAACCCGAAGCATAAATGAGCTTGCTGCCAGGAAAGCTATTAAAGCAATTGAAGGGAAAGATATAGATGATGTTTCTGGATATATCGATGCTAACAGTGAAAAATATAAAAAAATGGTCGATTGGATAGAAAAAGACCTGGGTGTTACAACTCTAAGATTTCAGGATATTGAAGATATGGTCAAGGCTATTGGTTTGCCGCGCGAAAAATTATGTTTATACTGCTGGACCGGAGAGTGTCCTTCAAAAAGAGAAAAAAATGATACTAAAGTTAAGCAAGAACCATGTTTGACAAAATAAACAATGCATTTACAGCCGTTTAAATTAAATACCAGCCTAGAAGCTTTAACAAGCACAATTGAGACAGATAATGAGATTGCTAATTGGTTTTATTATTTGTTATCAGAATCGTCGCTAGAAAATGAATTTGGAAAAGGTTCTCAGTTCTCGGCTGAACTTGCACATTTGCGCCAGAAAGTTCTTTTACAAAACTCAGCTAAAATTACGGTTATACTATTTTTGATCATTGTGATCTTCTGGGGGAGAATAGAACATTTCTTGGCGTTTATACCTATGGCGGTATTGTTTATTATTAATGATAAAAACATCAAAAAAGATATCGCGAAGTTAAGTCAAAGTGTTCTATTGCGGGATTTTATAGATAATGATTTTCAGGATAAATCCTTATATCAGATAGGTGAGAATTATAGCAAGAAATACAGTATTGCTTCTTTGGTCAAAATACAGTTTTTCTCAGTGAATTTTGTCCGGATAGTGTTCGTGTCTTCGGTTATTGTTTTTGCTTTTGCCGTTCCTTTAAAAATTCTGCAGAGCTATACATTAATAGCCACGCTTTTTTATGCGGCTCAGGTAATAACAGGTTTTCATTTTATATTCAATAGAATGAAGTAGAGTTTTATTGATATTGTTATTATTGTGACGCTGAATAGTGTAAGAAAAGATATAATCAGCCCGCCAGAAGAGGCCGTAAGGTTTATAAAGCTATAGACTAATGGGAACAATCGGGTAACTGTTGAGCTTTTGAGATTGTTATGCTTGAAAACCATATAAGAGAGGGAATATCGACGCCAGTTAAGGTTTGTAATGCGGTTTTCAGATGACACTTTATTGTAAAATTTGCTTCCAGGAAGAGGGGTAAGCAGCGAGGTTGATGAATATTCAGGCATAATTGCCAGGCTGAATTTCCATATATCGAATATATTTCTTAGGGTGTCGTTCTCAAACCCAAAGATAAATTGTGCTTTAACTTTTATGCCAAGTTTTTGTATTTTTTTTGTAAATTCAACATATTTATCTGCCATTGAATATTTGCCTTTTTTTTCTTTTTCTTTTGAACCTGCGATAATTTCATAACCAAACAGCATTGAAGTACAGCCACTTTCCTTTGCAAGCCTTAAGGCTTCATCATCTTTAGCAATGTCTATCGTGCATTGCATTCTCCATGTAATATTCAATTTCTTCATTTCAGCAAATAATTCTTTTGCATATTGAGGGTTGTTAAATAGATTTGTGTCGATAAACCCCAAATGCTTATATTGTGTTTTTGCTTTATTTAATAGCGCGATAACATCTGCAATAGGGCGTTTGTAAATTGCCGCATTGCTTAAGTAGGGCACAGAACAGAAGTCACATTGAAATTTGCATCCGCGAGTGGTTTCAAGATATCCAGCGATATCTTGAGGGGATAGATCTAAAAGTGCAGCATTTACCTTATGATGATCTTCCTCGGAAATAGGCTTAAAATACTTTTGCTTTAAACTGTCATTCTCGTAATCTTGTATTATATCTGGCCAAACAGATTCACAGTCCCCGATAACAACAGAGTCACAATACTCCAGAGCTTCATCAGGAAGGCAACTTATATGCGGACCACCCATAACTACTTTTGAACCGGCATCTTTAAACCCTTTGGCAATGGCATATGCTTCGAAGGCATTAGATGTAAAGCATGTTATTGCAACCAGCTTATTTTTCCGGAAATATCTTTTTCTCCAATAAAGACGGTTGAATTCCCGGATCTTATAGTGTTTGGGAGTGATCGCCTTGAATATTGCGAAAACTGAAGCAGGAGGAAGCCCTGAAAATTTAAAGGCGAACCCGGATATTATCCCGCCATTTATTGGATTCACTAAGAACAATTCTTTTTGGGACTCATTATGCGCAGCTATTTCCGGATAATGATCAAGAATCAATGCTGTAAAGTAGGAGAACATTATAAGTTGTAAATAAATTGAACAAAATCTCATTATATTAAGCAGCATGGGGCTGGATATGTATGAGTTAATAATTATGTTTTCGCAAAAAATATTTAATAAATATAAGAATGCTATGACAACAGTATTTCTGCTGGATAGTTTAAATTTTCTATTTGATATATTTAAGGGTTTTAAATATTTGTCGCGTATCATCAAATTGCTTAATAAATAGTAGATTATCAGGCTGAACATGGCATATGCAATGTTGAAAGGCATGATTTCAAATATGCCGATCGTAATAAAAGATATGAAGTAGATTGCAAAAGGGCATATTGAAAAAAGAAGCAATAATATCCAATAATGATTTGCATTTCTAAAAATGGATTCTTTATTGAAAACAATATTTTCTTTGCTTGTTACTTCAACAATTGCCCCGAATATACCACTTAGAAAGTAAGATTTAAGAAAAGGAAAAATTATAATGTTAAGATTTATCAGTGGTTGGTAGGTGATAGTTCCATAAAGATTATCTGCCAGATAAACAAAAAAAACAAAGATCAATGCTGAGTTTATTATTTTTAGAATCTTTGAGAACATATTGGCGGTATTTTTACTATTTGTTTATTTGGGTTGATTTGTTTTAAAACCCATCGTTAAATACTATACATTAGTTTACGTTGATTTATTTAAAGATTCAATCTATGATTTTAAATACTGATATTTGCGAACAAGAATGGTTTTTTAAATAAATCCGGAAAATGGCTTTATGCGAAATGTGTAAATAGCTGTAATTTAACGATATATGTAGTAAAATAGCAAATAATTAAATTTCCGAAACTTTTGTTTTATTTTTGTGTTTAAAGAAATGAACCAGGTAACAAAGTGGAAAGGGAGGTAAAGATGATGAAAATAAAAGTTTTATTAATTGCAGGGATCTTGATCTTTTCTGGCGGGATTTTGTATGCTCAGGAAGAGGCTGTTGAAACAGATTTAAGAGAAGAACACAAAGACTATGTTCAAAATCAGAAAGATGAGAAGCAGAAGTGGCAGGAAGATTTTAACGCTAGAAGGAAAGCAGCTTTAGATGAGTATAAAGCTCAAGGATTATCACAAAAAGAAATACAAGAGAAGATGCAGGAATTTCGTGATGAAAAGGGTGCATATATAAAGAGTAAAAATCAAGAAAGACGTGAGTATATGAAGGAACAGAGAGAGAATAATCCGGGTCAGGGAAGGACTGCTGCAGAAAGAAAAAGAGATCATATAGAGGAAAAATTAGATAGAAAAGAAGATGTAATAGATAAAAGTGAAAATAGGTGGGATAGAAGAGAGGATGTTAGGGATAGGAATGAGGATAAACGTGACAGAAGGGAAGATGTTCGTGATAGAACAGAGGATGTCAGAGATTCAAAGAATGATGAAATAAAAGAAAAGAGGTTGGGTGACTTGCAGGGACGTTATACAAATTCAAATGACCCAGAACAGCAAAAAAGATTAGAAAAGCGAATAGGAAGATTAGAAAAGAACATAAAGAGAGATAAGAAAGAAGATGTTTTGGATAAACGGGAAGATGTCAAAGATAGACGAGAAGATGTTAGAGATAAAAGAGAAGATAAAAGAGATAAGAAGGAAAATGTTAGGGACCGTAGGGAGAATCGAAGAGATCGAAGAGAGGATTTTAGTCATAAATCTCCAAGATCTGACAGAAAACAGGGTCAAATTCGTAAGAATGTCCATAATAGTAGGGTTCGTAAAAATAAATAAGGAAAAAAAGAAACTTTCAGCAAAAAATAATCCCTATTGAACATATGTTCAATAGGGATTATTTTTGCATATTTTTAAATATATCTTGTAATTATTTTGAACATGAATTAATCTAAGCAAAAAGAAGAGAAGTAATAATCAGTTTAAGAAAGGATTTGATATGAGTTTAAATAGCGTAAATATCATGGGAAACCTTACCAGGGATCCAGAGATGAAATATACTTCATCGGGACGTGCCGTTTGCAATTTATCAATTGCAAATAATAGAATATTTTCAAAAAACGGCGAAAAGGTTACAGAAGTTTCTTTCTTTGATATAGAAGTTTGGGGTGTTATTGCTGAAAATTGTTCAAAGTACCTATCAAAAGGTAGCGGAATCATTGTTGAAGGCCGTTTAAGGCAGGATCGCTGGGAAAAAGACGGAAAAACACAGAGCAGGGTTAGGATAGCAGCCAATAATGTACATTTTTTACCAAGGAAAAAAGATGATAGTAGCGTGGAAGTCCCTAATGATGCACCAGTATCAGATGATATTGCCTGGGATGATTAGGAGAAGTGTTTGTTAGCTGTTTACAGCAAGAAGTTCGTTGACAGCTTTTAATATATCTTCAGTTGCAAATGGTTTCGTAAAAGAATATTTAACGCTTGATAGCATTTTTGTTGATTCAAGGTAGTCGTTAGCATTTCCTCTGCCGCCACCAGATATAGCTATTACCTTTAGTAGCGGAAACTCTTTTCCAAGTTCGTAGATTGTATCAACCCCGTCCTTCTCCGGCATAATTATATCAGTTATAACTAAGTCGGCGGGTTCCTGGCGATAAATATCAATTCCTTCACGGCCATTGGAAGCAACTACTACCTCATAATTTTTTCTTTCTAGCAGCTCTTTTAACATTTCTCTTACGTCATCATCATCATCTATGACTAATATTCTTGCCATTTAGTTCTCCTTTTATATCTTTTAAGATATTCAATAATAATTCTCAAATTGCATTTGTTCTTGGTAAATATATCGTAAAGATAGTCCCTTTGCCTACTTCACTTTCAACAGTTATTTCCCCATTGTAACTTTTAATGATTCCCTGCACCATTGATAATCCCAGGCCAGTACCTTTCCCGACTTCTTTAGTAGTGAAGAATGGTTCGAAGACCCTGTCAAGGGTATCCTTATCTATTCCATGTCCATTATCTTCGATGCTTATTTTGACATAGTCACCCTCTTTTAGGTCCTTATGTCTTGAGGCAAGACCCACATCAATAGAGATCCTTGATAATGATATTTCAATAAATCCATTTGGCTTATTCATTGAGTGTACGCTGTTTGTGCATATATTTAAGATAACATGTTGTATTTGATTTGAGTCAGCCAATACGTAGCCACAATTATTATCAATGTTTTCTCTTATTTCTATTGCGCCTTTTACCGAGGCTTTAAACATGGACAATACCTCCTTAATAACAGGGGATATGGCAATATTTTGGGCCTCCTCTTTGTAGGATCTGCTATAAATAAGCATCTGCTGGGCTAATTTTTGTGCGCTAATAACACCTTTTATTACTTTTTGCAGATCGCTATGGGTGCGACTGTTTTGATCTGTATCATCGAGCGCCATTTCAGTATAGCCACGAATTGTGGCAAGGATGTTGTTAAAATTGTGTGCAATGCCGCTAGCCATAGTACCAATGGACTCCATCTTTTGTGATTGTAAAAGTTGTCTTTGCAAGTTTTCTTTTTCGTCTGAGGCCTGTTTAGTTTTTGTTATATCTCGATTAACGCCTCTGTAACCTACCATCTTACCTTCAGGATCCAGGATAGGTACTCCGGTAGTGACTATAATGATGTTGTTTCCATCTTTTCTTAATCCATAGTTAATGAAGTCTTTGATTTCTTTCTTGTTATGGAATGCTGTAAAAACCTTGGTCATAAATTCTTCTTTTTCATTAGGGGGATAGAAGTCGTAGAAGAATTTTCCTAAAATATACTCAGATTTATACCCTAAAATATTCTCAACGGTATGATTAGAATAAACATATCTTCCTTGAGCATCTACTTCCCAGATCCAGTCGCCACTACTTTCGGCAACATCTCTAAAGCGCTGTTGTTCTTTCTCCAATATATTTATAGAAACCGTGGTATTTCTCAGGTCAGCAGTCATTTTGTTGATCGAGTCGGCTAATTCTCCGATTTCACTTTTATCATTAGATTCTACAATGTGGGATAATTTTCCTGCGCTGATCATTTTTACACCATGGACTAATGCGTTGATTGGTTGAGTGATTGATAAAGATAAAAGATATGAGACCATAAGGCTTAGCATGATAAATACTGTAACTAAGAAAATGGATGATCTTGTTCTATTCATAACTTCTTTGTCAATTCTTTGAAGAGACATCCCAAGCTGAACGGCTCCAACTATTTCATTTTCATATATTACGGGTGTGAGAATTTCAAGCACAGGGATTCTTTTTTTGTCTCTTAGTAAAGAGGAGAGATATGTTTCTTGTGGAAGGGATTTAAGCGTTTGATTATCTTCAAAGGTCTCAATAATAAAGATTCTTGTTATTAATTTGGTGTTTAAATCCCCATAAATGCTCACGTATCCAATATCAGGATAAGTTTCTAATTTGTTAGCGGAATTATCAAGTAATAAAATATCTTCAATCAATACACCTTCTGCCACTTTTTTTGCAAATTCTGTTGCTAGAAGAAGCCCTCTGTTTCTAAAAGATTCAAGCATGTTCTGCCTTATATTGTTTAGCAGGAAGAAAGATGTTGCCCCCATAGAGATAACTATTAGAGCAGCGATAATTACGAATATCCTAGTTTGTAGCCTGAGGCCTTTTATTTTAAATGAGGTATTTTTCAAATTTGTGCCTTATTGCCTTTTTTTATAAAAAATTATTTCTATTCATCTCCAAAAACTATCATAGCGCTGGATAAGGATCCATGAAAACAGCCATAGCCTTTTATATTGCCTTGTTCTCCGGAAGTAAAGCCTCCGATAAAAGGTTTTCCATTCATTTCTTTTTTCATTTCGAAAACTATTTTTTGCAATTCTTCAGGGTCCCTGCCTATTTGACCAAAGGCTGCAGACCTGGAATAAACATGAATTCCGCCAGCTAGAGTATTTTTCTTGACTCTTCCGTCTATCAACGCTTTTGTTATAATGGTTCCAGCCCGTATTATGTAGCCTTTTCTTGATGCTGAAGGATAGTATATTCTATCTCCTACTTTCATATCAATTCCTACAAGAAGGGTTTTGTCAGGGTATATTTCTGTCGGGAGCGTGACCGTAGTTACAGTTTTTTCCTCTCCCAGGTCATGTATTTTCACAATAGGTATTCTTCCGGCAGTTTCCCAAATAGCAAGGGGTGCTGTGAGGGCATTTATGTCGATATTATTAAAGAGACCGCCAGACCACTCATTGTAAACATCGAAAGCAGGAAGATTATCGATCATTTTTAAATGTTTGTTTGTGGGTCCTGTTTCAGTGACGATTCCAGATAGTTTTTTATCAATTCTGACGCCTGAGTGGTAGCCGACTCCGACCTTAGAATCAGCATAAAAGACGGCTAAAGCAAAACCGCCGTCAATTACATTGTTATTAGAAAAGACAGTTGAATTTGCAGGAGTTCCTCCCATAAGCTTTATTTCGTGACCGAAAAATTCTTCTATAGCTTCTAATATTGGCTGCTCTTTTAATTTTGCAGGAGAAATTAAAATGAAGCTTGGTTTGTCTGAAATCGATTTTCCTGCATCCTTTACTGCAGAAATAATTGTTTGCGAAGTAATTTCTTTAATATCTTTCATTGTAGTCTTTTGGGACATGTCTGCTATGCCTAAGCCGATTTTCCAGGAGGGGGCCTCTATGCCTAGCATAGCCAAAGAACCTTTTTCCCCTTTATGTATACCTTCTTGAGTGAAGACAGCAAAAGAAACCTCTAAGCCAAACAATTTTGCGTCTTTAAAGGTCTCGCGTAGTTGTTCGATAATTATACTTTTGTCATATTCTGATTCAACCATAAGGTATATGAAATCTGGGTTGGGAATAGTTCTTTTAAGCATTTGAATTGCTTCATTAGCTGCTTTAGATTCTTCAATGTTTACGCTCCAGCCCGAACCAATTTTTACTTTAGCATGTGAAACGTTTGGTATAAGACAAAATACTGTTGAAGTTAATAAGGTAATGAAGAGTGCCCTTAGAAGGCTTTTCATTGTGGCCTTTCTATTAAAAAGGAAAGAAATCTTATTTTCAGTTAAATTTATTTCTCAAAATATCTTAAATAATATACCATGTTAATATTGTATGGATAAGTGTTTTTATTCAAAATATGATTTGAATTGTATATGAAATAAAGCAGATATGTTCTTGAATTTTGGGTTAGAATCATCAGGATATCGTAACTATTATCATTGATATCTATAGAATAATAAAAGAATGTGTGGTAATATTTTAAATATTAGGAATTTAGTCATTAGACGAAAATTGAGTGATTTTACAGGAGAATAGTATATTTTCTTATGAGAATGACCATTGGCAAAAAATTATGGATCAGTTTTGGGATACTTATATCCTTGATGCTTATAATGTCAGCGATATCTTTTTATTCAATTCAGAACATTAAAGATGTCATGGAGATAGAAGTAGAGAAAATTTTTAAAGATGTTTCAAGCTCGGCTGACAGAACTTTTTCTTTAAATCGTGACCTAGATGGTTCTGATGAACAAATTAATAGAAATATTGAGGAGATTTCTAATCTGCTCCAGAAAAAAATTGACTTGATTGTTAAAAAAGGAATGTTAGATACAAATGATAATATAGTTAAGTCAAGTCGTGTTGCTAAAATAGCTGTAGTTCTCATGGGTGTGCTGAGCGTAGTTTTAGGATTGGGTTTATTGACAATAATAGACAGAATGGTATCTGTTCCGATATCAAAGTTGAACCATGCAACTGATGAATTAAGTAAGGGCAATTTGAGCATCAATATTGATATTGACACTAAAGATGAAATTGGTGATTTAGCAGCTTCGTTTAATCAGATGACAAAGAACCTGCGCAATACGATTTATTCTAGGGATTGTGAGATCACTGAACGTGAGTGGGCTGAAGAAAAAGTCAGGGAGTCAAAGGAAGAGCTTGATGTTGTTATTAGGAATATTAACGATATTGTTTTCCAGCTCACACCTTTAGGCTTTTACAGGTATATTAATCCGCGCTCAAAAAAGATCTTGGGGTATGACCCGGGTGAGTTGATCGGTAAACACATAAAAGTTACAACACCATTAAATGATATTACAAAAGTTTCTGATGCTTTGATGCGGGTTCTTAAGGGAAGAGAGGTTTTTGGCTTAGAAATAAGACAGAAGCATAAAGAGGGAGAAGTCCTTTTTGTTGAGATTAACGCTGTTCCAATAAAAAAAGATGGTAAGGTCATTGCTATACAAGGGATAATGAGGGATGTAACTGACAGGAAAAAGGCTGAAGAGGTTGCTTTTCAAATGTTTGATGTTGCCGCAGATGGTATGAGGCTTATTGATAAGGATTTTAATATGTTGAGGGTTAATGACACTTTTCTTCATATGTCGGGTGTTAGCAAGGATAAGATAGAGAATGTGAAATGCTATGATTATTTTCAATGTGAATTTTGTGAAACAGAGCAATGCCCGATGTTTCAAATGTCCAGAAAAAAGAGAAGAATAGAATTGGAAGTTGTTTGCATGAAAGCGGACGGTAATGGTATTCCATGTATTTTAACAGCCACTCCTTTTATGAATGCTAGCGGTGAGTTTGTTGGTATTATTGAAGACTTTAAGGATATATCCGAGTATAAAAAGGCTGAAGAAAAGAGACTGGGGCTTGAATCTCAGTTAAGACAATCACAAAAATTAGAGTCAATTGGTACCATGGCCAATGGAATTGCCCATAGTTTGAATAATATTATTGGAGCTATTCGAGGTTATGCTGATATGGCTATGGAAAATCAGCCCAAAGATACAAAAATAAGAAATTATATTGAACACATTATTAAAGGGACTAAAGACGCAAAAGAACTCTCAAGTCAGATGCTTATCTTTAGCAGGAAAGAAATAACGGATCTAAGAGAAGTGCAGCTTCAACATTACATTGAAGAAGCAGTTAATTTTGTTGAAGCAGCTATGACATCTCCTGTTAAAGTTGTTAGAAATATTAATGAAAAATGTGGAAGTGTTTTAGCTGATCCTAATCAAATCCAGCAGGTTGTTATGAATCTTTGTATGAATGCGTATCAAGCAATGAGTGAAAAGGGCGGCGGGGTTCTTGAGATCGTTTATGATGAGTTTAGAATAGATCAAGAGTTTGCTGAAAAATATGCAAATTTATATGAGGGAAAGTATGCAAAATTATCGATAATTGATACAGGAAGCGGTATTGATGAAATGACTATGGTGAGGATGTTTGAGCCATTTTTTACGACTAAAAAAGTTGGAGAGGGAAGTGGCTTGGGTCTTTCTGTTGTTCATGGTATAGTTAGAGAACATAATGGAGAGATTATTGTAAATAGTGAAAAAGACAAGGGCACATGTTTTGATGTTTATCTGCCGTTGGCATAAATTGGACTTAATATAAAAGGGGGTGTTTTATGGCGAGAATTCTTGTAATTGACGATCATGATGAGTTTCAGAGCATGCTATGTGAGCTGCTCAGAAAAGCTGGTCATGAAGTAACAGGTGCATCTGATGGGAACGAGGGAATATTGTTGGGTAAAAAATTGAATTTGGATTTAGTCATTACTGATATCATTATGCCCAATAAAGAGGGAATGGAAACAATTATAGAATTTAAGAAGTTGCTTCCGAATTTGCCAATTATTGCTATCTCCGGAGGAGGCAGAGGGGATCCTCAGAATTATTTAAAGGGGACAAGGCTGTTGTCTAATGTGAAGTACACTTTTGCAAAACCATTAGAGACAGATAAATTGTTGCAGGCAATAGATGATTTGGTCGGAAAAGAATTATGACCTTATTTTTCAGGTAGTGTTTTCTGCTTTTGCATTGCAATAAAATGAATGTTGACTTATATTATTTGTTAATCATTCAGCTTTTGATAAAAGTTATTAATCCTATTCGTTTTTATTTTAATATTCTGGCAAAGAATTTTTGTATAAAATAATAATGGCTACTTGAGATTAAGTTATGGATTTTAAAGGTTTATTAAAAGAACAGATAGCGAAGCGTTTTGGGTTAAAAGATAATATTCCTGACAAATTAATGCCTTTTATTGAAGAGGTTGATAGCTTGTATGGGCAGATGGCGAAGGAGCATACAGGTAAAGATGCGCAGATCCAAGAATTAAACAAAGAGATAGAAGCTTTGAAGCTGCAATTAGAAAGATATACGATTTCTTCGCTTGGATCCGAAGAAGGTTTATGGGATTGGAATTTTGACACTAATGAGATTTATTATTCAAAGAACTGGAAGAAGATCATTGGCTATGAAGATGATGATATCACGGGGACGCCTGATGAATGGTTCGCAAAGATACATCTTAATGATGTTGATCGGGTAAAAAAAGTTTTTTCAGTTAATAAGAAAAATCCAAATTCTACAGTCAGCACCACTTATCAAATCCTGCATTCTGATGGAGAATATCGTTGGGTTACAACAAAAGGAACCTTCCTTGATAATAAGGATGGAAGAATCAACAGGATCGTTGGATCCCATAAGGATATTACGCTTCAGAAAGTAGCGGAGCATCAATTGCTTCATGATGCGCTTCACGACAATCTTACCGGCTTAGCTAATAGAGCTTTATTTTTTGATAGATTGACTTTTTTCATTGAACGTGCAAAGAGAGTAAAAGACTATAAATATGCAGTTGTATTTATGGATTTGGATAGATTCAAGGTCATTAATGATAGTTTAGGCCATTTATTTGGAGATCAACTGCTTATTCAAATAGCCGAGATTTTGAAAAAGAATATGAGAGGTAACGACACAATTGCTCGATTAGGAGGAGATGAGTTTACTATCCTTTTAGATAATGTTGAGGATATTGGAGATGCAATACGGTTTTCAAAACGTATTCAAAGAGAGATAACAACATCATTTAATATTAAAGGCCATGATGTTTTTGTGACAGCAAGTATTGGCATTGCAATAAGTACGCCAGAAATAAAGAGGCCGGAAGAGATATTGAGAAATGCAGATATATCAATGTATCAAGCAAAAGCAAAGGGAAGATCCAGGCACGAAGTATATCGACCCGAAATGCATACGACGGCCTTAAATCTCTTTTATCTGGAAAAAGATTTAAGAAATGCAATTGACAATAAAGAATTTGAACTATATTTTCAGCCGATCATTTCGTCAGAAAGTGGAAAAATTGTACGATTGGAATCATTGATCAGATGGAATCATCCTGAAAGAGGGCTTGTTAATCCATTGTCATTTATACCGCTGGCTGAGGAAACGGGTATGATTATAGATATTGGCGAGTGGGTGTTGAAACAATCTTGTGTCGAGAGCAAGAAGTGGCAGGATTTATTTAATATTGATATTGGGGTTTCTGTCAATTTTTCTGCAAGACAGTTTCAATTTCAGAATATTGCTAAATTGATCCAAAAAGTATCAAAAGATACAAATATTAATCTTCATAATTTGGAGATAGAGATCACTGAAACAACGGCAATGAAGAATATTGATTATAGCGTTAAAGTTCTAAATGAGTTGAAGTTATTGGGTCTAAAAATTTCAATTGATGATTTCGGGATCGGATATTCTTCTTTAAGCTGTATAAATATTTTGCCGATAGATTCAATTAAGATTGATCGTACGTTCACAAGGAATATTGGAGGTGACACAAAGAACGTAATAATTGTAGAGAATCTTATATCAATGGCCCATAATCTTAATTTAAAGGTTGTGGCAGAAGGAGTAGAAACTCCGGAACAGCTTCAATTCTTAATGGAAAAGAAGTGCGATGAATTGCAGGGATACTTGTTTAGTAAGCCATTGTCGCGTGAAAAGATGTATGAATTTATTGAAAAACAAAACAATGGATATGATCTCAAGGCTTACTATAAATAGTCTTAAAATCTCATATGAAAGTATTTCTTTTAATTAAGATGGTTTTTTCTTGAGAGATAATTGTACGTGGATCAATTCTTTGCGAAGAAAGCGGAAATTGAAAAAGATTTAAGTGTTGTCGGTTCTTTCCTCTATAGCTCTTTCAACAACTCCTAAAACCTCTCCATTGTCAAATGGTTTGTACAGATAGTATACGTGTCCGCCAGATGCGACAAAATTCTTTTCGGTGTCTCTGATAGAATCATCTAATGACCCAGTCATTAAAACGAGGATCGCTCCTGTCCCAAATTTGGCAATCTCTTTACAGGTTTCAACTCCATTTAGCCCTGGCATAACGTAATCAATAAGGACAACATCATATTTGTTTTCTTGAGCAAGTTGTATCGCTTCCTTGCCTGATTCAACGCAGGTCACTTCATAATCGGCCTCTTCAAGTTCTTTCTTGATAACTCTAAGAATAATTGTACAATCATCAACGATTAATATTTTTCCTTTGTTCATTTTTTTCCCCTGTTCATCATATTTGTTCTTTAAAAGCTGTTTTTTACTCAAATAAATATTTATAAAACTGTTAGCGAGTATTAACTTGTTTGACAATCTAAATATAATCTTAACACATCATTAAATTTAATGCTATTGCATTAATGATAAAATTTATATTGTTTGCTCAAAGGTCTCAGTTGCTAAAATCGGAAAGGCTATAATAAATTTTGTCCCGAAGCCGACTTCGCTTTCAATGAAAATTTTGCCGTTATGCTTATCAATAATGCCATTAGAAACTGCAAGGCCAAGGCCAGTGCCTCTTCCGATCTCTTTTGTTGTAAAGAAAGGGTCGAATATTTTGACCAGATGCTCTTTCTTTATGCCACTGCCCGTATCTGCAATTTCAAGCAGAACATTTTTTCCGCTGGAAGATACTTTTGTGGTGATTGTGATCTCTCCGCCATCAGGCATCGCATCTTTAGCATTCGAGATCAAATTGACCACTACCTGCTGAATCTTTCCTTTATCGCCATTGATAAATGGTAGAAATGGGTCAAGGTATTTATTAACTTTGATTTTGGCTTTTATCAATTGGTATAAAATAAAGTTCAAAGACGAGTCTACGGCATCATTTATATTTAGTTTTGTTAGTTTTAACTTTGAGTCGCGCGAGAAGCTTAAGAGATCAGTTACAATCGCTGCTATATGTTCACAGGCAGATATCATATCAAGATAATCAAGGTAATCTTCTGACTCCTTATTAAGCTTCTTCTTTCTTAGCCTAAGGAGCGTTAGGACACCGGCTAATGGATTATTGATCTCATGGGCAACCCCGGAGGCCAGCATTCCAAGGCTGGATAGCTTTTCCGATTGTATTAATTTGTTTTGGGTTTTCTTGATTTCCATTGCCATTTTTCGAAAAGAATCTGCAAGGTCGCCAATTTCGTCGGATCTGTTGATAGGGATTTCAACATCGTATTCACCAGCTCCAATTTTTGCAGTTAATTTTGATAGTCTTGCTATTGGTTCGGCAAGTCTTTTTCCAATCAAAAAAGCTAAGATCACTCCTAAAAGAGCAGAAGAAAGGGCTACTATGTGTATAGTGACAACATTATGGCTCAAGCCTATTTTTCTAAAAAAGGTGTGGTCCTCTTTTATCGAGGAGATGTCTTTTCTCATTTTTTCCAAAGAAAAGCCTACTCGGATACCTCCAATAATTTTATTGTCATAAAAAATAGGGTTTGAAGCATCTATTATTTCGTTCGAGTACTGTATCAGCATTTTGTTTGATTCAATAGCGTTTCTGCTTATTCTATCCGCAAGGACATTTCCTTTTAAAAAAGCATCATTTTTGTACCCGCTTTCAATTATCTTTCCCTTATTGTCATAAATGTAAGAATATTCTATTTCGGGAAAGGCCGAAGTTGATTCTAAAATAGAGCGCATTTCCTCAAAGTCGGAATTATAAAGAGGATTTTTCAATGCGATCCCTAAATAAGTAACAAGCATTTGAGCTTTTTGTTTAACTTGGTATAAATACTTTTCTTCAAAAGAACGTGCACTAGTTTCCTTTATTTGATTTAAAGTGGTATTAAATTGAAGAAAAGATGTGTAGGATAAGACACTGACAGTGGAGAATGTAACTGCAATAATAGTTAATGCATATCGGCTACCCAGAGGGATTTTAAAAAGCTTTTTTTGAGCCATGAGTTCTATATAGTTTATAACATTAGTTAATAATATTTTTATATGCACTCATATTGTTACATTTAATAACCAAAATTTGCAAGTAAAGAATTTACTTTATTGCAAGTAGTGTGCTTATGGCAAGGTTGTTATTTGTGATAAAATTGTTGTTGATAGAATATTGCATGATATATATAATGTTTCTATGTTATTGCTGTGTAAAGACATAAAAATTTAATTGGCGATCCTTGGGAAGGATTGCCTTTTTTTATTTGAGAGGAGATAAAAGATAATGTTCAATTTAAAAAAGTTTTTTCAGTTATTGTTGATCATTTTTTTGATGGCTGCAGCACCAAAGGATTTATTTGCAGGTTCAATTAAAGGAAAGTTGCAGGAGAGGCTTAATGAAGAAAGCAATATACAATATGAGCCATATTATATGGACAGTAATGCGTCTAGACAGCAAAGAGCTGAAATGCCGATGACTAATGCTGTTGCAGCAAGAAATAGGGTGGATCAAAGTGCTCAGGTCATGAATATGGTTGCTGAAGAATTAATAGCTCCTAATGATCCATATCAGCCTGTCTTATCACCATTTGCTATTTACAACATGAATTACACGGCAGAACTTGATGAAAATGTTGTTACAGTTAAAGGAAAAGTGATCTTTGAGATTTTCAAGAAAGAAGGATGGACCCAATTGCCTATTGTTAATAATAGTGTAGGCTTGATCGATGTTAGGGTGAATAAAGGTAAATCATTTGTAGTTAATCAGAATGGTCAATACTATCTTATGATAGACAAGCCGGGTCGATATAATTTAGATGTTGAATATTTAATTAAAGCAAAACGTGAAAGGGAATTCGGACCGGGCAATTTTATAGTAGATGTAATGCCAGCCCCAATCTCACAATTTGAATTCATTATACCAGAGCAAAATGTTCAGGTATTCATAGAGCCGGCAATTAAAGTTGAGCTATCAAAAGAGGCAGACAAGACCATAGCTTGGGCGGTTATGCCTAATACCAGCACGATCTCTGTCAGATGGACAAAGGCGTTGACAAGGGAAGAAATCGTTCCCATAAAATTAGAGCCAAAGGCCTATGTTACGACGTCTACTAATTCTTCTGTTGGCGGTGGCGTAATAAGCAGCCAGTCAATTTTGAACTATTCTATTTTACAGTCTGAGATATCTTCATTTAGAGTAGCTTTGGCTGAAGATGTTAGCGTGCTTGATGTCAGATGCAATGACCTGCGTGATTGGAAAATAGTTAAGAAAGATGGCATGCAGGTCCTCGAAGTATTCTTGAATTTTGGGATAAAGGGAAACGTGCAATTAACTATTACATATGAAAGAGCAATAGGGGAAGGCTCTCAAATTGTTCAAATGCCCTGGGTGAGAGCTTTGGATGTTGAACGTGAAAATGGTTTCTATGGAGTCGCCGCAAGTACTAATGTTGAGTTGGCCGTAAAAAGTTCAGACAAGGTTACAGAGATAGATACCAAACAGCTTCCAGCAGAAATCTGGAGAAGTTCAGCCAATCCTATATTATTGGCATTTAAATATCTCAATCACCCTTTTGATATTAATATTGAAGTTACCCGCCATGAAGAGTTGCCTGTTCTTATTGCGGCAATAGATTCAGCTGATCATGTTACTTTGTATACAAATGAAGGGAAGATCCTTACAAAAGTGACTTATTTGGTAAGAAATAATGTAAAACAGTTCTTAAGAATAAATCTTCCAAAAGATGCTGTTATCTGGAGTGCTTTTGTTTCAGGTGAGCCGGTGAAACCTGCCAAAGATAAAAGCGGCCACATTATGATACCATTAAAGAAGTCTCAGCAAAGCGGGCAGAACCTGACACAGGTCCCGGTTCAGATCGTTTATCTGGATAAGAGCCCTAAAATGGGGATGTTCGGTAAGTTAAAGATCCAATTACCAAAAGTTGATGTTCCTATCAATCAATTTAACTGGTCTATCTTTATGCCTGATGAATATTCTTATTTTAATTTTGACGGGGATATTAAGAAGGTTGAAAATGTTTATAGAAGGCAAAGAAGAAGTAATATTCCAATTGTGGGAGAGTATCTTGCAAGAGGTGTTCAGGGGCGTATGAGATCTTCTGCAGACCAGATCGGTGATCAATTCTCGCCAATGCAACAAAGGATGGAAATTCAAAGAGAATTTGAAGATATATCCACAAATGTGGCCAAAGGAATATTGCCAATTCAAATTGATGTGCCTCAAGAAGGAAAGCTTTTGCAGTTTTCAAAGCTTCTTGTTGTTGAAGGTGAGAGCCCTTGGATGAGCGCTAGCTATACAGCAGTCATTGAAAAGGCAAAAAAACCGATTAAGGTGATCATCTGGGGATTGGCTGTTCTGTTATCGTTTTTAGTTATTAAAAAACACGGTAAGAAAAAGAAGGAAAAAGTTAATTAGTAAGCAATATATATTAATGACAAGAAGCCAGGAAGTCTTATAAGTTATTGGTAATAAATGGTTTATCGATAACAATGGGGTTCCTGGTTTTTTATTATTACTATTCTTAATCTTATTTAGAGGCTTTACTTGTTATTATTTGTTTAGTATTTTATACTTAAATAGATCTTTCTAATACTAATAAACTTATTGAGATTTTTATGTTTAGCAAAGCTATAAAAAAAGTTATAGTATCGTTAATGGTTTTTGCATTTTTAGGGGCGCAAGTTTTTCCACTTTGTCCCGTAGATGCTAATGCCCAGAGTGCGCTTGTTTTGCCTTCAGCCGGAGCTATGATCCAAACAAGCCCTCCATTCAGTCCCGCAGTGATCCAAGGCATTACTTTATATCCAGAAAATCCTCTAAAGTTTGATTTTATAATTGATAAAGGTGATACCTATTTTGAATCAGAAGAATTTCAGGATGAAGCTAATAGGCTTATCAATTATTTTATGGCGTCACTGACTGTTCCTGAAGATGAGATGTGGGTCAATCTTTCACCATATGAGAAAGATAGGATTATTGCCGATGGTTTAATTCAAACGGAGCTAGGACGTGATATGCTTGCGCAGGATTATTTATTGAAACAGATAACAGCTTCTTTTATGCATCCTGATGGAAGTGTCGGGGCTGAATTCTGGAAGAAAATATATGAAAAGGCACAAGCCCTTTATGGGACGACAGAAATGCCTGTTAATACCTTTAATAAAGTTTGGATCGTTCCTGAAGAGGCGGTTGTTTATGTGCATGGAACAAGCGCTTTTGTTGTTGAGAGCCACCTGAAAGTCATGTTAGAAGGTGATTATATGGCTCTTGACAATAATTCGTTCAATAAAAAAATAGGAACGGACCAAATAGAAAAGAGAGATGTCGAAAAGATCAGTGATGTTTCATCTGCTATTGTCCGGGATGTAATCCTTCCAGAGCTTGAAAAAGAAGTCAATGAAGGAGAGAACTTTGCTACTCTTCGCCAGATGTTCAATTCGATGATACTTGCAACATGGTATAAGCAGAATCTGAAAAATAGCTTGTTTGGAGAAGCATATATTAACAGGAATAAAGTTTCTGGAATTGACCTTGCAGAGCGGGGCGTTAAGGAAAAGATATATGACCAGTATGTAGAAGCTTTTAAAAAGGGAGTTTATGATTTCGTAAGGGAAGAATATGATGATGCTACTCAAGAGATAATTCCTAGAAAGTATTTTTCAGGTGGGATTGTCGGACAGAAATCTGTAAAAGATACTTCTATGTTGGGAGACAATGACAAAATAGGATCATTGTTGGATGGTGAAAATAAAGAGAAAGTTACAGTTGAGATAAAAGTTGGCGATAGAGATGTAAGTGATGCTACGAGAGCCTCTGATGCAGTTGTTTCAGACAATAGAGAGGAGTATCCACTTAGAGTTGAGGGGGATACCGGAGATTATACTTATTCTTTATCATTTGTTAATCCTAAAAGAAGAAGACCGACAATGGTTCCAAATGCGATAGAGGTAAACAGAAAGCTTACCAGAAAAGAATTGGATGAATATAATGAACTTTCTTCCGAAGAAAAAGCAAAAAGAAGAGTTGATAGCGGCATAGAGAAGGTTGATATTGATTTGAGAAGAATCATTCATGAGAAATTTGAGGGATTTTTAACCAGGACTGATTATGTTCAGAATGTTCTTGGAGATATTGACTCTGACGTATATTTTCAAGATATAAAACATATAGACATAGAGTTTATTAGATTATCAGAGAGAGTAGTTTTCAATGTAAAAATATACACTAAAGATGGAGGATCTGAGCCTAGTGAGGAGTTTATAGCTAAGGTAGTAAGGAAAAGAAATCAGCTTGAAGCGGGCGAGAACGAATTTGAATTTGAGCAGATTGCAGATCAGCAGGTGGAAGCTTTTGAAAAACTTAAAAGTAGAGGAGTAAGATTTGTCCCAAGGTATGCAAAAACTGTTGATGGTGTTTATTATGAGGAGGTTATTAGGGGAAAATCAATTTTGCAATATGCTGCAAGTGAAGGGTTGACAACTGAAGAGATTGAAGAGATTGCATATACGTGGCTGACTATTTGGAGGCATGTTAAGGATTCTTCGGATCCTACTTCGTCTGATCCCAAAATGCTTGACCTGAATCCTGGCAATATCATGATAAGGGAAGGGGAAGACCTTCTTGACAGTCATGTTGTTATTGATATATTTAGCACCTCAAAGGGTAGTTATAATCCCAAGAGCCTGGTTAGAGATTTGTTGAGGTTTTATGTCTACGGCGGTAATCCTGCAGTGACAGTCAAATCAAAAAAGTCAAATGATATTGAGCCTGTACTCGAGGGTATTTATAGAGGGCTTGATTATGACAGGGCGCAAACGATAAAGTTCCTTACGAGCATAACTCATTCGCCTGTTGTGCCTTTTAGGCAGTGGAGCGGGAAGGGGCAGGACCCAAGGATCAGTGATCTTGAGTTTTATGCAGTGATTGAACAGTTTTTAAAAAGGGAATTTGGTTATCAAGAAACTACAACTGCTCTTGAAAGATATAACAATATAGAAAATTTTAAAGGGAATCAAAGAAAGGAGCGCGCTATTGCAAATATGAGAGCAAGAGCAGAGAATGCGACAGGGGAAAATTCAAGAAATTCATCAGATAGTATTGCGGCTCGCGGAACAGAATCTCCTACAGCAAACCCTGGTGGTATCGACCTTGATGCTGATAATATGAACTTAAAAGTTGAAGGGAATATGTTCAATTTTCAATTGCCTGATGATTTTGAGGGCATTGATATTAATGCAGAAGGATTTTTGCCTGTCATAATAAATATCTCACCAATTATCGATATGCCGCTTCTTCTTGGAGTTGCAGAAGATGAGGAATACCAGCCGCAGTTAAGTTATTCATTAAATTGACCTAATACAACATAATCTAAGATTGAAATAATGAAAAAAATTATTGTTCATTTTTTTGAAAAATAATAAATTTTTAGGTTATAATCGATATTATACTAATTTATACTATTAATATTAAATTGGGAGGATTTTTATGAAAAGGTTTATTTGCTTACTGATAATTATGTTATGTTTTATATCGGTTGCTTTTGCATCAATTGTTGTTCTTGAAACCGGGCAGACAATCGATGGAGAGATAACAGAAAGAAATGATGATCATATAAAAATAAATTATGAGGGGATTGAGGTAACTTTTTATTTAGATGAAATAAGCACTATTGATAATGTTGCTGTTGAAGTGCCAGAGGCTGAAGATTATAGTGAAACAGATTCTCAAGCATATGCCGAGATTGAGCCTGAGCAAGAAGATTATTCAGCGTTTGTTGATGCGCCTGTGCAGGATAATCTGGTTGAACAGGTTGAACAGGTTGATTCAGGATCATATTTTTCAGGTGAAAAAAGCGGCCAGGTCTCACAGGCTTTAAGTAGCAGTTCCAGAGCCTCAACGGATAATGTTTTTGGTGCTCAACAAGGTTTTGGGGCACAGAAAACTATGTCTTTAAGTGAGAAGTTGGCTCAAAGAGGTATGGGGCAAGGTGAAATTCCAAGGGCAGCTTTGGGTGCCGTGTTGGCACCTTTCATGATTGTAATGATGTTTTTATTGCTTATACTTGCAGCTAACTGGAGAATATATTCAAAGGCTGGTTATCCAGGATGGGCCTCTATTGTGCCAATTTATAATATTTACATATTGGTGAAAATAGCCGGAAAGCCGGTCTGGTGGATGCTTTTGATGTTTATCCCGATCGTTTCGATCGTTATTTTTATTGTAATCAATATCGGTATTGCGCAGAATTTTGGTAAAGGGATTGGATACGGATTAGGATTAACGTTTTTGCCTTTGATCTTTGTTCCTTTGCTAGGCTTTGGCAATGCGCAATATATATCTAATCAGAAGGTTGGCAATCCTCTGGCTGACATTGCTGTCTAAGTTGTTACAGTTCCGGGAAGGTTATGTCTGAAAATACAAAGAGAGGAATTGATGGGGAAGAATAGAAAGCTTTTACTTGTGATTGTTTTTGTTTTGTTCGGATTGACGACAGGTATTATTTCTGCGAACGAAAAGGCCCAGACAGTAGCTTCGCAACAAGAGTCAAAAAAATTCAGTGTTCTTACGATCGAGAATTTTATCGCGCTTGCTGCGACCAACGACACGGTTTTTGAGTCTATCTTGATCGATGAGCTTGCTCTTAAATATAAGAAAGACCTTAAGCTTCCGGCAAAGGACCTGGTTTTTTCAGTTAAGAATGAATATGATATGTTCTTAAGTAAGGACAAGGAAGACCCAAGTTCTACAGTGTCACTTAGTAAACTTTTTCCGAATACCGGCACAAGCCTGACCGCAGGTTATCAATCTACTCCATCGTTCACATCAACAACAAATTCATCAGAGTTTACGTTCACAATTTCTCAACCTATCGCTGAAAATGCTTTCGGCAAATCCACCAGGCTTTATGATCAGATATTAGGGATTGAGATCGATGTTGCAAAACACCAGATAATTGAGGCATATGAGGATTATATGGCTACGATCATAGGAGTTTATTATGATTGGTATGAGGCATATACTAACTTAATGATAGGCCAGTCTTCATATCAGGAAAATTTAAAATTGCTGGAAAATACCAAAGAGCGGGAGAAAAGCAAGATAGCCCTACCTATTGATGTAAATAAGGTCAATATTCAAGTGCTTGCTAAAAAAGAAAAGCTGAGTAATTTAACAGGAGCTTATGACAAGGCTCTTAATATTATGGTAACAGCTATTCGCTATGAAGGATCTGAGCCCTTAATACCACAAGAGCCTTTTATTTATAGCGGCAAGGAAATTGAATTCTCTTCAGAATATAACGATTTTGTGGAGAATAGCAGAACATATCAAGTTCTGCGTTTATTGGAGGATAAAAGTTCTTTTGAAGTGGATAAGAACGCTAATGAGCTGTTGCCTTCTATTAATCTTCTTGTGGGTTATGAAGTTAATGGTGATGATTTTGGTATTAAAAATGAGGACAATATGGTTTATGCAGGTATTTCAATGGACTGGCCAATTGGAGAGCAGATTGAGAGGGCTGAATATGAAACTTCAAAAGTCACGCTTAGTAAAACGCGTTTAACAAAAAAAAATGCACATTTTCAGCTTCAAACTGACCTTAAGAACCTGCATCGTCAGATTATAAGGGAAAAGGAAATCATTGGGATAATTGACCAAAAGATAGAGCTTGCAGAAGCGGTTTTAGCCGACGAGACCGAGAACTATTCTTTTGGGAAGGTGACCCTTAATGATTTTATCCAGGCAGTTAATGTTTTGGATGACAATCGTTTTAGTGAAATACAACATTCTGTAGAAAAGAGAAAGCTTATAGTTGAATGGCTGAGGCTTACTGATCAGCTTATCAGAAAAGATTCAATTGTAAGAGAGGATTCAAGATGAAGTATATACTATCAATTGATCAGGGGACGACGGGAAGCAGGGCTATCCTTTATGATAAGAAAGGCATGATCAAAGCTAGTTCTTACAAAGAGTTCAGACAGATCTTTCCAAAGCCTGGGTGGGTTGAGCATGACCCTATAGAAATATGGCAAAGCGTTAAAAGCTCGATACAAAATGTTTTGAAAAAGGTCTCTTCCTCAGATATTGAAGCTATCGGTATTACGAATCAAAGAGAGACTACGGTTGTTTGGGATAAGGATACAGGCAAGCCTATATATAATGCAATATGCTGGCAGTGCAGGAGGACTTCGTTAAGATGTGATAAATTGAAAAATAAAAAGGGTGAAGTTAAATTGTTTAGGGATCTAACGGGGCTTCCTATCGACGCCTACTTCTCAGCAACAAAAATTGAATGGATCTTGAAGAATGTTAAAGGTGCTTTAGCAAAAGCGCGATCAGGAAAACTGCTTTTTGGTACGACGGATTCATGGGTCTTATGGAATTTGACTAAGGGTAAGGTTCATGCAACAGATTACACTAATGCCTCGAGAACCATGATCTTTAACATTGATAAACTAAAATGGGATGATGTGCTGCTTAAGAGGTTTAATATCCCAAAACAGATGCTGCCATCTGTTAAACAATCCTCCGGCGTGTTTGGTTATACTGAAAAAACAGGTAAGTTGAAAAAAGGTATACCGATCTGTGGCCTTGCTGGAGACCAGCAGGCTGCTCTTTTCGGTCAGGCATGTTTTTTACCGGGCACTATGAAGAATACTTATGGAACAGGGGCATTTGTTCTTCTTAACACCGGAGAGAAAAGAGCTCATTCTAAGTTTGGCCTTATTACAACGCTAGGTTGCGGCCCAAAAGGTGAGCCCGTTTATGTTTTAGAGGGGGCAATATTTATTGCCGGAGCAGCTATCCAGTGGCTTCGAGATGGGATTAAAATTATTTCGAATCCAAGTGAAACAATGAAAATGGCTAAGTCATTAAATTCGAATGAGGGTGTTTATCTGGTTCCAGCTTTTGTTGGGCTGGGGGCTCCGTATTGGGATCAGAACTCGCGCGGGATAATACTTGGATTGACAAGAGGGACAAAAAGGGAAAATATTGTTCGCGCGGCTTTAGAGGCGATGTGTTATCAGACTAAAGATGTTATTGAGGCTATGCAGAAAGATTCCGGTTTGAGGATCAAAAGCCTGAAGGTTGACGGTGGCGCTGTTGCAAACGAGTTTTTGTGCCAGTTCCAGGCGGATATTGCTGGCATTGATATTGTCAGGCCCAAGACAATTGAAACCACTTCTTTGGGGGCTGCCTATTTAGCCGGCCTTGCTGTAGGTTATTGGAAGAACACTCAAGAGATCGGCAAATGCTGGATGCAAGATAAGAAGTTTTCTCCCAAAATGCAAAAGAAAGACATTCAAAAATATTATTCTGAATGGAAAAATGCTATTTCAAAAACACTTTCTTGTAATAAATGACAAATAAAAATTACGATATTATTATTATTGGCGGAGGGGTTGTGGGCTGCTCAATAGCTCGTGAACTCTCAAAATATGATTTGAAGATCGCTCTTCTTGAAAAAGAAGTTGAACTTGCTTTTGGGGTTTCAAAATCTAATAGCGGTATAATCCATCCCGGAACACAGGCCAAGTCGGATTCACTAAAGGGGAGGCTGTGTGTAGAGGGTAACAAATTAATAAGAAAGATCGCAAAAGAATTAGGAATAGATTTTCAGGAGGTTGGCGAGCTTATTGTTGCGTTCAGTGAAAAAGATATTGCTAAGCTTAAAGCGATAAAGGCAGAGGCACAGAAGCTTGGTGTTGAGAATATGCGAATTGTTGGCCGGCGCTGGCTAAAGGTGAACGAGCCGAACTTGAGCAAGGATGTTGTTGCCGCATTGTTCATTCCGAGCGCCGGTATAATCAGCCCTTACAGAATGACCTATGATCTTAGCGAGAATGCAGCAAAGAATGGAGTTGAAATATTCACTAATAATGAAGTTAATGATATTGTTTTTAAAAAGAAGAATTCCTTTGAAATAAAGACCGCTAAGCGTGTATTTAAAACGAGGTATGTTGTTAATGCTGCTGGTTTATTCGCTGATAAGATCTCAGGGATGGTGGGCATAAATGATTTTAAAATAACACCGCGTAAGGGGCAGGAGTTTTTGCTTGATAAGAAAAGAGAGAATGTTGTAAATCATATTATTTTCCCGCTACCGACAAAAACATCAAAAGGCGTTTTGGTCATTAAAACTTCCGACGGGAATCCAATGGTGGGCCCGACAGCCCGGGATGTAGATGACAAGGAAGACCTTTCAACAACAGATGATGGCCTTAAAGAGGTCCTATCTTCGGTTAAGCAAATGGTCCCATCAATAAATGAAAGTGACATTATTGCATATTTTTCCGGGTTAAGGCCGGTTGCCGGAGATGATTTTATTATCAGGCATGAATCAAGTGTGCCTGGATTTGTTAATGTGGCTGGTATTCAGTCGCCAGGATTAACAGCAGCTCCGGCTATAGCTAAAATGGTTTGTTCGGTTTTGCAGAATAACGGATTAACGCTTTTAAGGAAAAAAGATTTTAAAAGATACCGAGCGCAAACGGCGCATCTTTTTAAAATAAGCAAAGCCAAGGCCAAGAAGCTTATTAAAGAGCATGAAGGTTACGGAGATATAGTCTGCAGATGCGAGATGGTATCCCGCAAGGAAATAGAAGAGGCGATAGATAGAGGAGCAACCACACTTGACGGAATTAAATTCAGAACAAGGGCGCAGGCAGGAAGATGCCATGGCGGGTTTTGCACGACAAGGATATTAAAAATACTTTCAGAGAAACTTAATGTGCCGATAACTTCGGTAACTAAAAGAGGAAAAGGGTCTTTGATAGTAAAAGGTAAAAGAGCTTAATGAAAGAACGTGAACTTGTAATAGTCGGAGGAGGGCCTGCTGCAATGGCGGCGGCTATTTCTGCACATGAACGAGGGGTCAGGGATATTCTGCTTCTTGAGAGAGACCAGTTCCTTGGCGGAATATTGAACCAGTGTATTCACACTGGCTTTGGCCTTAACTATTTTAAAGAATTGCTCTCTGGTCCGGAATATGCCCATAGATTTATTGAAAAGATCAAGGGGATCAAGGATATCGAGATATCATTGCAGTCGTTTGTCACTCATTTAAACAGCGATAAAGAATTAATATATTTAAGGCCTGGAGAAATGAAAGAGGTCCGTGCCAGAGCTATTATTATGGCAACTGGCTGCAGGGAAAGGACAAGAGAGATGATACATGTCGCAGGCACGAGGCCGGCGGGTATCTTTTCAGCAGGACTTGCCCAAAAACTTATAAATTCTGAGGGGCTTCTTCCGGGACAAGAAATAGTTGTGGTCGGATCTGGGGACATCGGACTTATCATGGCCCGCAGGTTCACTCTTGAAGGCGCAAAGGTCAAGGCCGTGATCGAGATACAAAAGGAAACTAAGGGATTGGTCAGGAACGTTGTCCAATGCCTGAATGATTTTAATATACCTCTTTATTTGAGCCATAAGATATCCAGGATTTATGGAAAAGACAGGGTTGAAAAAGTTGATGTGATCGCGGTTGATGATAACTTCAATGAAGTTGATAATTCAAAATTTGAAATTGAATGTGATACGGTTTTGATCTCAGCAGGACTTATACCTGAAAATGAATTAATTGAAATGGCGCAGGTAAAAATGGACAAGAGGACTAATACCCCTATATCTGAAAAAACCAATAAGACGTCTATCGAAGGGCTTTTTGTGTGCGGTAATGCTTTTAAGATCTATGACCTCGTGGATTCAGTAACAAGAGATAGTATTGCTGCCGGAGAAATGGCAGCGGAATACTTGGGATATAAAAAATGAAAAAAGAGATCATATGCATAGAGTGTCCTAACGGCTGTGTCTTATCGCTTGAGATCAAAGACGGGGAGATCGTTAATTTGGAAGGTAATAAATGCGATAAGGGAAAAGTATATGCTGTGAGCGAGATCGAGAATCCTGTCAGGGTCTTAACGACCACTGTTATGTCAGAAGGGTTATCTGTTCTCATGGTGCCTGTAAAGACAAGGGAGCCTATTCCCAAAAGCGAGCTGCTAAATGCCATGGAAAAGATAAGAAAGATAAAAGTTAAAAGGTCTGTCGAAGCAGGAGAAGTGATTGTGAGGAATTTTATGGGTTTGGGAGTTGATCTTGTTGCAACGCGCAGCGTTAGCTGATAGGGGCGATAGGGTATTTTTATGTATTTACTGATCGAAGAAATAATAGTATTGCTTTTTATATTGATATCTGTTCCTGCTTTTGTTTATGCTCTTGGAAAATTGACTAAGAGAAAGCTGTTCAATAAAAAATGGATCGTTCTGCTTTATGCTCTGATTTTTTATATATTTTTTATGAACGCTGAGAAAATCATGCGCAACATCAAGGATGATTATAAATTAATAATACCAGGTTTTAAAAGTGAATTATTGGAAAAGGAGTAAAAATGGATTTTAAAGAGTATCAGCAAAAATGTCTTAATACTTGGTTTGGTGAACAAAAGCTGCTTAGGGCATTTTTTGGAGTTGCCGGAGAAGCCGGCGAACTTTCAGAAAAGATAAAAAAACACCTTAGAGGGGATTATGACCTCGAGGAATTAAAGAACAGGTCAGAAAAAGAAATAGGGGATACTTTGTATTATTTGGCTGTCACTGCGCATGAGCTTGGGCTGGACCTTGGACAGATTGCAGAGAATAATATTGCTAAGCTTGCTAAAAGGAATATAGAAGGTAAAATTAAGGGAGATGGAGATAACCGGTAATTAACAGAGCATATTGTAAAGATGGGTTTTCTTAAGGGATGTCTCCAGGCTAAATAAGATCTAGACAATATCTAAAGGGTTCTTATCATGCTAGAAAATGTAAAAAAAATAGTAGGAGAAAGATTGATCAAGTCAGGTATTGTTGATCAAGATCAATACCTCTTAGCGCTGGAGAGACAAAAGGACACGGGTGTTTGCTTAAAACAGATTTTGGTCGACCTTGGATATATTTCAGAAGCCGAGCTTGCGGATTATAAGTGGGCATCCTTCAATATTCCTTTTATGGAAGATGTCCTAGATAAAGTAGTAGACCCTCAAATCATTCAGATGATACCCGAAGCCATTTGTAGAAATAATAATGTTATGCCCTTATTTAAGGTAATGGATGTACTTATAATCGCTATGCTAAATCCTTTAGATAAGAGCTTAATTGATGATCTTAAAATGGTAACAGGATGCCAAATTGACGGTGTTCTGGTAAAAAAAGAAGAGCTTGTTAAGTCTATAGATATGTTTTATGGAAAAGCTGACGGGTCAAGTAAGATAGTTAAAAGAATGGTTGATGATGAGGAAGAATTATTTTTGATAAATGAGAACAAAGAGACCGAATCTTCTTTGAAGACAACAACTACTCTTGATGCCCCGGTCATTAGAATTGTTAATGCAATTATAAGCCAGGCGATCAAAAAAGGCGCAAGCGAAATTCATTTTGACCCTGATGAAGATATCTTGAGGGTAAAATATCGTATTGATGGCGTATTAAGAGATGCAATGATCACTACTAGGAGCCTGCAGCCTTCAATAATATCAAGGATTAAAATTATGGCTTCATTTGATATTTCAGTCAAAAGAACGCCACAGGAAGGCAAGTTCAAAGTTAATTCATATAATAAAGATTTTGATGTGCGTGTTCTCACTGTTCCTGCGATCTATGGGGAGAAGATTGTTATGAGATTGTTAGATCAGATAAGCATAAAACTTGGATTAAAGGATTTAGGTTTTACTAAGGAATGTTATGAAAAATTTACTGAATTGATAAAGAGCCCGTATGGGATCATTTTTGTAACTGGCCCCACAGGCAGTGGAAAGACAACGACACTTTATCTTGCATTGCAGGAGATTCATTCTTATAAGCGCAATATCATCACAATTGAAGACCCTATTGAATGTGTTCTTGACGGAATAGACCAGATAGAGGTAAACGCGAAGGCAGGAGAGACCTTTGCCGAGAATCTAACTTCTGTTTTGGAGCAGGAGCCTGATGTGATTATGGTTGGAGAGATAAGCGACCTTGAGACGGCTGACATTGCCGTGAGGGCAGCATTAACAAATCATTTAGTGTTCAGCACTCTTTCTTCAAGAGATACTCCCGGTGCGATAGCTCGTATGATTGATATTGGCATACAGCCTTATTTAGTTACTTCCTCAATTATTTGCATTCTTACCCAGAGATTGGTTAGGGTTATTTGTCTTGATTGCAGGGAGAAGTATATTATGTCAGAAAGCGAGTTTAAGGAATCTGGATTAGTGGGCCAGAAAGGAGAATATACTTTCTTCAAAGGTGCTGGCTGCAGTCAATGTTCAGGCTCGGGGTATCGTGGTAAGACAGGGATCTTTGAGCTTATGATCATTGATAAGGAATTAAGGGGTTTGATACAGTCTGGAAAATCAGCTGAGATGATTATGTATGCCGCTCGCAGAGCAGGCATGAAAACATTATGGGAGGATGGCATAGAGAAAGTTAAAAAGGGTATAACAACCTTTGAAGAACTTAAAAGAACAATTTAGTGAATGATGAGTAATTTGTTTGTTTTTTGATCCTATATAAAGAATTATACGGATATGTATTTCAGCCAGACAGTCCTGTTTCTTGGGCCGTCAAATTCCATGAAAAATATTCCTTGCCAGGTGCCTAAAAGAACTTGTCCGTTCTCAACGATAAAATTATAGGAGAAATTCATCAAGCTGGCTTTAATATGGGCATCGGAATTACCTTCAATGTGAGCAAAACCAAAATCTTGGGGGATTTTTTTATTAAGGAAAGCAATAATGTCTTTTTTGACATCCGGATCGGCATTTTCGTTTACTGTTATGCCTGCAGTGGTATGCGGAGAGAAGACTGTTAAGATCCCTGAGGAATAACCGTTCTTCGCAATGTATTGCTGGATTTGAGGGGTGATATCAATTATTTGTTCTCTTTGTCTTGAGGATATCTTTAGTATTTCCATTTTTGGCTTTTGCCTTTCATTGTGATAGATATTAAGGACTGAAGACAGGATGATTATACTAGTTTGAGAAAAGGGTAGCAAATTGTATTTGGATCTAATAATATTTTTAAAAGAGAATGATAAGATTGTTAAATAAACTGTTTGTTTCAATTTGTGTTTTTGCAATACGAATGTATCAAAAGGTTATTGCACCCTATTTTCCTTCTCAATGCAGGTTTCAGCCAAGCTGCTCAAGATATATGGAAGATTCTTTAAATAGGTTCGGGTTCTTTAAGGGTTTATACTTGGGAATAAAAAGGATATTGCGCTGTAATCCCAGGGGCAAACATGGATATGACCCGGTGCCGATGAAAGAAGATGGCCTTAAGGACGAAAAGGACAAATAGTTTGTGTCTAGGTCAATGGATTTTGAAATTTAGATAAAATATTTTTCATAGGACAAGAAAGAAAGTTAGGAGAAATGATGGAAGGCTGGGCATATTTACAATACAGAATCAATCCTGTTTTCGTCTCGATCGGGCCTGTAAGTATTCACTGGTATGGGATAATGTACTTGATAGCTTTTTTTCTTACATATTATTTGGTTAAGTACAGGATCAAAGCTGAGAAATTAAATTATTCAAAAGATTTGATATATGATTTTATGACGCAGGCAATCTTAGGCGCGGTTTTAGGCGGAAGATTGGGGTATGTGCTGTTTTATAATTTGGGATATTTTATGCAACATCCTCTTGAGATAGTTTCTCCTTTTGATCTTTCGGATGGGATCAGATTTGTTGGTATATATGGGATGTCTTATCACGGGGGATTGTTGGGAGTCGCAGCTGTTTTTGCTCTTTTTTGCAAAAAAAGGAAACTGGACCTATTTAGGTTCGTTGACCTTATTGTCCCGGCTTTTCCATTGGGCTATATGTTTGGAAGGATAGGGAACTTTATTAATGGTGAGTTGTTTGGGCGGGCCACGGATGTTGCTTGGGGCATGTATTTTAAGAGCGATATGCTTGATCAGTTGCGTCATCCTTCACAGCTTTATGAAGCATTCTTTGAAGGATTGTTGTTGTTTGCGGTTCTTTGGTATTTAAGAACAAGATCAAAGTTTGAAGGTTTTTTGTTCTCGGTATATTTGATCGGTTATGGAGTTGTAAGGTTTTTTATAGAATATTTTCGTGAGCCTGATGCGCATTTGGGGTTTATTGTAGGCTCTTTTTCTATGGGGCAGCTCTTGTGCCTTGTGATGATAGCTGCAGGTATAATAGTTCTTTCCTTAAAAAATAAAAAGTCCGTTAACTGTAAGTGACATTTAGAATGGGATCAATCTAATGAATAGAAGTGTATTAATAGTAGTGCTTGTTCTGGCTACTTTCTTTTTTTATTCTTCTGCTTTAGATAATGGTTTTACTAATTGGGATGATCCAAAATATCTAACACAGAATAAAAGAGTGCAGGTCCTATCTTTTGAAAGTATTGCAGACCTGTTTACCCGAACAAAGATAGGTTATCATCACTATATCCCCTTAACATTGTTGTCTTTTGCTATAGAAAATCATTTCTTTGGGCTTGATCCAAAGATCTTTATCTTGAACAATATTTTGCTTCATTGTGTAAATGTGCTCTTGGTTCTATGGTTTGTGTTTCTTTTATTGAAGCGGTTCGATATTGCATTTATGACCGCTGCGCTATTTGCAGTACATCCGGTGCACGTTGAATCGGTTGCGTGGATAGTTGAAAGAAAGGATGTTCTTTATACGCTTTTTTATTTAGGTTCAATTATCAGTTTTATTTATTCTGCAAAAAGAGAGCAGAAAAAGAACAGTTTTTATTCGCTTTCTTTATTATTATTTTTGTTTTCATTGTTCTCAAAGCCTGCAGCAGTGACGCTGCCTATAGTGCTTTTGCTGATAGATCTTTATTTTCATGGGGATATCTATGTTTTTGACTGGAAGAAGATGGCTGGCGCCTTGTTCAATAAGATACCTTTTTTTATACTTTCCGGAATATTTGTTTTTATTGCTTTTGGGCAGCAAAAGCCGGGTTTATTTGATATTTATTCTCGATTGGAGCATATCATGATAGGCAGCTATGGTTTCATGTTTTATGTTGTAAAGCTGATTATGCCGTCGGGTCTGTCTTGTTTTTATCCTGTTCCCGCAAAAATAAATAATAGTTTGCCGATTTTATTTAGTATTGCTCCGGCAGTATTAATCGCGGCAGTATTTTCCTTGGCCTTTGTTTTTAGAAAGAAAAGGGAGCTATTGTTCGGCTTATTGTTTTATTGCGTGACGATATCTTTAGTGACATTTTTTGGGGCGTCTACGGCTTTGGCGTCAGATAGATATACTTATGTTCCTTCTATCGGGGTATTTCTGATAGCTTCTTATCTTGTTTGTCATTTGGTGAGTCATGAATCAATAAAAAATATGGCTGTCAGGCTTTCTTTGAAGTTCTTGATATCTTGTTTTTTTGTAGTGCTTGCAATCATGACTTTTGACAGGTGCAAAATTTGGGAAAATGGTATTACGCTTTGGAGCGATGTTATATCAAAATATGACAATGTTATAGAAGCTTATGTGAATAGAGGCAATGAATATGGCAGGAACAAGGAATATGACCTGGCTTTGGAAGATTACAAAAAGGCGCTAGAGCTTGAACCTAGTAATCTTACTGCACTAACCAGTCGTGGTTATTTGTTTTATTTGATGGGCTTTTATGATAGGGCCATTGATGATTATACTAAGGCAATTTCAGCTTATCCCCAATATGTTCCCGCATATCTAAATAGGTCGCTAGCCTATGAAAGAATTGGAGAATTTAGAGGTGCGGTTGATGACCTTATGAAGGCAAGAATGATTGATCCGAATGTCTCTATTGAGCGTCTTAATGATTTGAAGAAAATAAAATAATAAAAGATTACCTTGGTGCAAGAAATTGACAACTATGTTAGAATGAATTTAATTTCCTGTAATAAGAATATTGGCATGCCTTATTTAAAATTTCAAAAAAAGGAGTGAAGTATTATGTCTAGAAAAAGTAAAATGTTTATAGGTTTACTGGTCATGGTTTTTTTGGCTGGATTTTGGGCCGTTGGGGCTATGGCTCAGAAAGATGCCGGTAAAGATCTCAAGCCGTATATCAATAATGTGGAAGAGGCTAAAGGCGGGATGACAGTATTTCAGATGATGAAGGCTGGTGGTTTTATCATGATCATCCTAGCCGCGATCTCTGTAGTTGCGGTTGCTTTTATAGTTTATAACTTCAGGGTATTGAAGATAGAGAACTTAGTGCCGGCCAAATTCACTGATGATCTTATCACGATGCTTGAAGAAGGCGAAGGCAAGCGTGCATATGCGTTGTGTCAGACGCAAGACAATATTGTCTCGAATATCGTTGTCGCTGGTTTAGAGAAGCGTGATAAAGGCGATGTTTTTGCTAAAGAAGCTATTGAGGCGGTTGCACGTCAGGAAGTTGGCGCATTGTGGCAAAATATCAGTTATTTGGCAGATATCGCTACTGTGGCGCCATTAATAGGTTTGCTTGGAACAGTTTTGGGTATGATACAGGCTTTTAATGTTATTGCCTTTCAGACAGCTGTCGTCAAACCTATACTTTTGGCTGGCGGTGTTTCAAAGGCCATGGTTACAACTGCCGGGGGCTTGATAGTTGCAATTCCTGCTATGCTTTTTTATTCATATTTTAAGGGAAAAGTCATCGAAATATCCAACCTCGTAGAAAGTTATTCGACTGATATAACTAAACTTATCCAGGAATTAAAAAAGGGAAAATAGAAAATGGCTAATTTAAATGTTTCAGAATATCAAAAACAAGGGCCGGTTATTCAGATGGCACCGCTTATCGATATTATTTTCTTAACATTAGTCTTTTTTATGACGCTTTCTGTCTTTAGTCAGCTTGAATCAGAGCTGAATATCAGTGTGCCTAAATCAAAAGAGTCAAAAGAGACGGTCAGGAGTCCGGGCGAGGTGATTATTAATATTACCAAAGAAGGCAAGGTCATTGTTAACCAGAAGGTTCTTACTACTGAAGGGCTTGAAGAAATGTTGATGAAGGTTTCCTCTCTTTTTCCGGATCAGCCTGTTATCATTAGGGCGGATGAAAAAACATATCATAAATATGTGGTTGGTGTTCTTGATGCTTGTGCCCAGGCAGAAATATGGAATATTTCATTCTCAGCGACTAAAGAAGAAATGTAATAATTGTTTGATATTTTGAATATAAAAATGATGAATTGTTATAGAAAAGTTGTATGCGCGGCTTTGTTTTGTGGATTATTATTTTGCAGTGATAGTGTCTTTTCACAAGAAGAAGTGCAGATCAAAGAGGAACAATCTGAAGAGAAAGAGGCTCTTTCTAAAGATATTGAGCAGCTTGATTTTGCTAATGGCCTTTTTGAAAGAGGTCTCTTCAAAATGGCAGATAAGGAATATGAGAAGTTTATAAAATTATATCCTGAAAGTAGCCTGCGGATCGAAGCTTATTACGGGGCGCCGGAAAGTCTTTTCTTTGATCAGTCTTACAAAAAAGCTATAGAGAAATTTAAACGGTACAGGGAGTTTTTCCCTGATGATAATAAGAACAATCTTGCTGTTTTAAGGATCGGCCAGTCATATTATCTGGTAGGTAATTTAGATGAGGCGATTGCTACTTTTCATTCTGTGGATGATTCAAAGCTTACCGACAATTTTAAACAGACCCTTTATTATTATCTTGGGAAGGCTTATCGGGACAAAGGAGACAAGTCAAGAAGTATTGAAAGTTATAAAAAGGCAACACAGGTTCCCAACGATAGTAAATATGTCACTCAGTCATATTTCGATATGGGTGATATCTATGGCGAGGACAGTAAGTTTGGTGAAGCTATCGAAGTTTATAGTAAAGCCTATGACTCTGCAGTTTTAGACAAATCAAAAGTGCAGGCGCTTTTTAAGAAAGGCGAGATGAGCTTTCTTTCAAAGGACTATGAGGCTTCTATCTCTACTTTTGGTAATATTGTTGGACAGTTTCCGGATGATGATTTAGCAAAAGAGGCTTTTTCCAATCTCGTTTCTTCTCTATACAACGCATCTAAGTATGAAGAGATATTGATAGAATATAAAAAGCATTCTGATTTGGTAGCAAAGACCAATAATGCTAGCGGCATTATGCTAATGACGGCTCGAGCGTTTCTTCAGCTTGGTCTTTATGAAGAGGCGATCGGGCTTTTAGATGAAGCCTTATCCGACAAGGAGATTGAAAAGGAAAAGGAGCATCAGGCCGTTCTTGTAAAATCAGAGGCTTTAGTAAGAGCAGGGAGATACCAGGAAGCGATAGTCTTAATTAGGAGCAATCCATTTTTATTATCGGATAACGACAGCGAGATCCTTTTTTGGAGAGCTGAATCAGCTTATGGTTTGCAGCAATATGAGGATGCTTATGCACTTTATAAGCGCATAATAGAGGAATATCCTGGTTCTTTGTATTCAGATGACGCTTTGTATTCAATAGCATTTACAAAGAAGCTAATGGGCAATGAGCAGGAAGCTAAAGACCTTTTCCATAATTATTTTGAACAAGGCAAAAATGAAGGACGAAGGGAAGAGGCTTTATATAATGGAATATTGCTTAAGGTAAAGCTTGATCTTGCTGATGAGGTTATTGTCGACGGTGAGAATTATTTATTGAAGTATCCTAAAGGTGGCCAGACAGAGAAAGTGCTATATCTTTTAGGAACGCTTTATACTGAAAAAGAAGATAGGCAGAATGCGATCAGGATCCTAAAGCAATATGAAGTAGAGCAACAAGGTTCTAAAAGAATAAGAGATGTTTATTTTCTGCTTGCTCATAATTTTCAAATGAAAGAGGACCTAGAAGAAGCCTTGAAATATTATGAGATCTTAAGAGCGGATGGGAATAATGATGAATTGGTGTATCCTTCCTTGAAGAATTCGGCTTTGATATTCTCTAACATGAAGAAGATCGATGAGGCTGCTGAAAGTTTTGAGAGGATTATAAATGATTTTGAGAAAAATGATCTTGATACCGATGTTTATATCTGGCTTGCTCAGCAGCGCATGAAACAAAAGAAATACGATGATGTCCTGAATATTCTTGGGAGATCAAGCGGCAGCAAGGGAGCACAGGAAAAGCAGGGTATCATTGCTTATTATAATGCTGAGGCTTATAAGGAAAAGAGTGAGTTGGAAAAAGCAATAGAGAATTATGATATCGTTATTTCGCAAGAAGGTCTTGATGAATATAAAGGTGCTGCTCATATAGGTAAAGGCTTTAGCTTAAGAGAGCTAAAGGATCTTGATGCAGCGAAAAAGGAATTTGAGGCAGCTATTACAGAAAACCCTGATGATAACACTATAACGATGAAAGCAAGATTTGAGCTCGCAAGTACGGAAAGATTAAATGGCAATTTAGAGCAGGCATCAAAGATGTATTTGCTTGTAGGCGTTCTTTATGATGATCCAAAATACTGTTCGAGTGCATTGTATGCAGCTGGAGAGTTGTTTGAAGAAATGGGAAGCAAAAAAGAAGCTGTGAAAGTTTACAGCGAAGTTGTTGAGAAATATGTAGATAGTGAGTTTTATTCTAAAGCTCAGGAAAGGCTTAAGGCTTTAAGTGAAGGCTAAAAAGAGCATAGTTAGTTCAATATTTTTGTCTGTTTTGATCCATGCGGTCCTGTTGTCCGGTATTGCCGGTATAAAGGTTACGGCGGAGCATTCCCAGGAGGTAAGAGAGAAAAAAAAGAAATCCTTTGATGTTAAGGCCATCCAAAAAGATGTTGTTATAAAGAAGCCGGTCAGGAGAAAAGAGATCGTATATGTTGACTCCTTGAAATTTGAACAACCTGGTTTTACAAAAGCCATAAATAAGATGGTTGAAGATGAGCAAACTGTTAAGAAAGAAGATGATGTCGCAGAGAAAAAGCAAGATATTGATCTGGTTAATAAATTAAAAAGCCAGGCAATTGATGAGCTTAAAGAGAACGAAAAGAACAAGGTTGAGTTTAGGAAAAAGGCACAAAGAGACACGGCGGAGGATATTATTTCTGATGAAGAGCTTGATGTCGAACAGATGATAGCAGACCAAAAAGATTTTCTCAAACAGGAAGACATTCCTAAAGACTTCTACGAAAAAATGCCGGGATTTACACCTGAGAGAAGCACCGGTCTGGCAGGTTTGCAAAAGGGCGATTTCTTGTCTTCTTTGATCCAGGGACATTCACCAGTTATAAAAAGAGCAGCAAGCATTGAGGATATTCGAAAAGAACTTGTCTGGAGTTATTCTACATATCAGGACCCTGAGGATGGGCAAAAATACTTTAAGATAAGCATAGGTGCGACAAGAAGCAATGTCTCTTTGGTAAAGATACCCAAGGAGATCGTGTTCCTGATAGATTGTTCGATAAGTATTGAGCAGGACAGGTTAGAGGAGTTTAAAAAAGGTATTAGCTATTGCTTGAAGCATTTAAACGAAGAAGACAGATTTAATATCATGGCTTTTAAAGAGGTGACAACTAAATTCAAGAGTTCTTCTGTTAATCCAACTGAGCAAAATATTGAAGATGCCCTGGATTTTGTCGGCAATCTGAGAGCAGGCGAAAAGACAGATACATATAACGCTCTTTTTGAAAGTATTAATGTTAGGGATGCAATGACTCCGTCATATATCTTTCTTCTTAGCGATGGCCGTCCTACAAAAGGGGTTGTTAATTCCAGGAAAGTCATTAATAAGATATCGCAATTAAATAAGGGAAAGATATCTATTTTTGCTTTCAGCGGCGGCTTGAGAGTGAACAGATACCTTCTTGATTTTATTTCCTACAAGAACAGAGGCTGGGCACAATATGCAAACAGAGGCCAATATATAGGCCAAAATTTAGCAAGCATGTACGAGAAGATAAAGGAGCCTTTGCTTATTGGCTTGCGATATTATGTTAATGGTTTAGATCAGGAGGAGATTTTTCCGAAGTTGCTGCCCGATTTCTTTAGGAATGTTGAGTTTACACTTTATGGTAAATACGAAGAAGAAAAAGAGTTCTCATTGCAGCTGTTAGGCGAGGCTTATGATGAACATAGCGAGTTTATTATAAATGGTATGCTTCAAGATGCTAAAAAAGGCGATAGGGTAATTGCAAGAAATTGGGCGTTCAATAAGATATATCATTTGATAGGTGAGCTTTCTGATGAAGGAGATAATACTGCTATCATAGCGGAAATAAAGGCTCTGTCAGATAAATTCGGAATTCAAACACCGTACTCAAACAGTATAATTAAATAGCGCCTTCCCGTATTTTTCGCATAATTGCATAATTTGGTGCATTCCCAAAATGTTCTCGTAAGAATGAAGAACAAGGGCTTTAGTCATAATAATTTGGAGGTAGCAAAGAGTGTCGATTACGATTATCTTCCTATTATTACTGTCATAGTGTGTCCCTAAATGTCATATTGACATAATGGTTATTAATAGTAGTATATAATCATTTATAATTGAGCATAAGCTCATAATTCAGAATACTATATAAAATCAATATTGATGAAAATCCGCAAAAGACTAATTATAATGATTTCTTTATTCGCTTCTCTGTTTTTTACCAGGAGTGTAAGTGCTTCTATTTCTTTAAGTATCAGTCCTGTTAGTGGTTCTAATAGTTTAAGATTCGGCAGGCTTGTAGCTTCTGAAGAAAATAATATAGAGGTTAGAATTAGAATAAGTTCAACAAACAGCGAACAATATCAGGTTTATCAAAGAATGATCGAGCCTTTGACAAACGAAAGAGGCCAGATGGCAGCAGTTGAGACCATCAAGTCTTATTCAATAATGGGGTCAAACTCTTCAGGAGCGCTTTATTTAGATACTATGGATAGCGTTTCCTCTGCCCAGCAATTAATTTATTCATCATCTACGACAGGAGCCAGTGATTCATTTACAGTTGTTTATGTTGCCGATGGAAGTAAGCTTGGATCAGCTGGGAATTATTTTGGCAAGATGGCCTTTACGGTCAGGTCAACAGGTGGCAGTTCTCAAGAAGTTGCTTATTTGAATGTCTTTATTGATTCTTTCGGAGAGGTCAAGGCAAGTATTGAAGAATCAAACGGCCGAGACTATATTCGGCTTGAATCAGGAGATGAACTTAATAAAGAAAAGTATTTAAAGGTCTCTTTTAGCGGGAATCCTGGTGCGCCTATAAGGATTTATCAGGAAGTTTATGTTTTTCCGCAAAATGAGTTATTTGACGAGATTAATGGGGATATAGTTCAGTTTTTTTCTTCAGGAGAGCCAAAAGGAGAAATTGAGAACCAGGTTCCAACTGATATAGATAGAAAGAAAACATTAGTTTATTCATCTAAAGAGGCGGAGGATTCTTTTTTTGTGAATTTTTTTATTGATGAAGCAAAGGTTGATATGCAAAAAGCAGGTAATTACAAAGGAAAAATTCAATATACTGTTGAGTCTGAAAGCATTGCCAAAGAGTTCTCTTTTGACATAGAAATAGAAATAAAACCGGTCTTTAATATGGAAGTAACATTGCCTCCGGGAGGGATGAGTTTTGAAAAAATTCTTCCAATGAGCCCCCCGAAGGTTAATGAAGTGGAAGTAAGCGTTAGATCAAATCTAGGTAAACCTTATGTGGTGGTTCAAGATGTGCTTTCTCCTCTTACGAATACAAAAGGGGATGTCTTTGATGGTAAGAATTTTGCCATTAAAGTTGAACTGCAGGAGAAACAAAAGGGTAAGGTTGTTTATGATGACTTTCAGCCGATCCCTGTAGAAGCAAACCCTATATTTTTTTCAGACAATAAAGGGTCTTCTTCAAAGATCAAGGTTTACTATCGTTTACGCCCATATGAAAATATGTCGGCAGGAGGCTATTCAACGAATATAGTTTATTCATTGGGAGAGATTTAACTGTTTGCCCGGATCGGCTATTCGAGGATTAAATCCGGTTAGAACGGTAATGCTGTAAGGGAAAAATATCATGGTTCAATAAAAACAAAAAAGGAGAGTAAAAAATGAAAAAATTAATTTTAACTTTAGCATTGGTTGTTGCAGTTGCTTTTATTGCAGCGCCTTTATATGCTGAAATTGTAGGCGAAGGCGTCGGGTTGCCATTTGTAGTTTCAGCAGATGTGCCATCCGCAACAACAGTTAGTATTACTGCGACCAAGATGCTAGGGGCAGATGATTCAGTGGTAGAGACTGATGTAACAGCCCTTAATTTTAATACTGGGGGAAAGTTGGTTTATAAGCCTGCTCTTGGTATTTTTCTTTCAGACTTCTACTATGCAATTGATGTTGGTGTCGGAGATGGTGTTGGTGCTGTAGCTTCTGTTACTACATCTTACACAGTAGGAGGTGCACCACAAGCGATAGGATTAGAAAAGAAAGCGACTGCCACATTTGTAAAAGCAGTGAGTTCTGGTTCAGAAGCAAATATCGGTCCAGGCAAGGTACTTTTAAGCTCTCTTATAGCTGGATCTACAGTTAATTCTTCTGCCTGGTCAGGTGGCTGGTTTAGGGTTTATGTCGGTATTTATGATGGCGGCGATGCGACTTTAAATGCAGACGGAGGAGTTCCTTTTACTGGTGCTGATGTAGTTGGTCAGTACACAGGAACACTTACACTTTCTGCAACTCTACAATAATAGTTGCTAATATTTAGACGAGTGGCGGATCAGGCTTTTCATAAAAAGAAAAGACTGATCTGCCAGTCTCTAGGGGTTTGGGGATATGAGAACAAAGATTTTTTATGTAGTTTTGTTATTGATGTTCGCGGGGTTTTTAATTACCTGTAATTCTTTCGCGCAGGTTATGATCGAGGATGGTAAGGTCGTTCTTAGTTTAAAGCCTGGACAGAGCATTATGAACGATTTAAATCTTTACAATACTACAGACAAGGCAGTAAAGATAAAAGTATATTGGGAAGATTTTGAATATCAGCCCCCGTTTGATGGGAGCAAGAAATTCCTTACAGCAGGGACGTCAAAGTATTCCTGTTCCAATTGGGTTAAATATTCCCCATTTGAACTGGAGTTTCCTCCTTTTGGAAAAAAGAAAGTCTCTTATGTAGTAAATCCCCCTGAAGACTTAAAAGGGGGGTATTATGGCGTTCTTTTTTTTGAAAATGCTCACGCTCAAACAGATTCAAGCACTGGTATAAATATTGTTTCAAGGGTCGGGAGCTTATTTTTTCTGGAGTCTGAGAATAAGGTCATAAAGGCGAGAATCGATAATTATTCAATTGCTGGCAATGTTCTTAAAAGCAATTTTACGAATGAAGGGGATGTGATAATAATCCCGGAAGGGGTTTTTTATATCCTGGATTCTAATAGTATTGTTGTTGATAGAGGCGATATTGCTAAAGTTTATCTGCCTCCAAAGGAAACAGCTGTTTATAGCTTTGGGTTCGCAGATAACCTGTCTTTTGGTAAATATACAATTGTTATGACAGTTGAGTTACCTGAAGGAGAAGTTCTCGTTAGAGAAGTAGATTTTGAAAAATCTTCAGATTCTACATTTAAGATCCTCAATATACGTGACTAATCTGCGTAATCTATCCCAAATATAATCCATAGGAACGAGTGTGTACAAAAAAAGAATTGTACAAATCTTTGTTTTATTGTTTATCGTGTTTTCTTCGTTTAGAGCTTTTGCGGCAGATTCTAACCAAGATTATTCGCGCACTTATAAACTGTATATGGACCTGGGTAAAAAAGCCATTGATTATAAAGAGTATGAGAATGCATACGAATTCTTTAAATATGCGAGTATTGTAGAGCCAGAGTCGCAGGAACCAATACAGTATTTGAATATTATAAAAAGATTACTAGAAGGGAATGTTGAGGCTGACAGAAAGCCTGTTTCAAAAGAAGCCACATCTAATGAACAGGAAGGGACTATTGAAGATCAATTGGGCGATTTTTCAAGGACAAAAAAGGCTGCTGTAAGTGAAGCTTTAGATGCGATAGAGTACGAGTTTTATGACGATACTAAGGAAAATGATAAGTTAAGGCAAGGAATCTCAAATGGCGAGGGTGAGATATCTGTGGAGAAAGAATTGCCTGACGGTAAGCGAATAGTTGAATTGCCTGACGAAGTCAAAAAGAAAAAGAAAGCAGTTGTCGAGAAAACGAATGGAATATTTGGTTTTGCAGAACCTCTTTATTTAAATGAGGAGGTGGAGAATAGCCAGCCAAATACCACGATAAGGCTTGAACTAAACCAATCGATCATTATTGAAGGTGAAAGCATAAAAAGATTGCTTGCAATAACTCCAGGATTTATTGAAGCCGAGATCGTTGGACAGGATCGGATCAAGGTCAGTGCTATTCGAATAGGTTCGACTTATTTGCACATATGGGATCAAAATAAACGTTGGACTTTTAATATTGAGGTAATATTCCCCATAAGAAAAGATTCAATAAGATCTAAAGAAGACCAGGAAGAGGAAAAGGGCGATCCGTTTAAATTTGCCTACTCTGCGGATTGGATTTCTTATTATGACGGGAATAGCATCCGATCTTTAGAAAGAAATCATTTGAATTATATTCAGTGGGCAGGCATTTATGGAGATACTCCCTACGGTAAAATGGATACCTCTGCTACTTTTAATATGTTTGATGAGTCAACCGAGGTTACCGGTTATGGAGTTGGCCTGACCAATGGAAAGATCGGTAATTTTAAAGATTTCACTATACGAGGGTTTGATACTTCAAAAGAATTCTCTGAGCTGACTTTGCCGGGAAAATCTTTTAGAGGTTTTATTTTGGATTCTTACGCTTTCGATCATAGGGTTGCTTATTCGTATATGCACGGAAGGGATAGATCGACATTTTCACGCGTATCGGCAGGAATCCTTGAGAAACAGGAATCATTTCTCGAAGGTTTTAAAGCGACATTATTTCCTGACCAGGAAAACAATGTCTCTTTTAACTTTGCAAGGGGATATGGGACAGCACGCTCAGAGCAGCTTAAAGACAGGGTTTTCTCTGTTCAGGGTCAAAGAAGAATAAAGGATGTTATGGTTAATACGGAATTAGCTTATGACGAAATGAACATTGCTTCGTTATATAATGTGAATTATACAAAAGACAAGTTTTCCTTAAATGCCAAATTAAGGAACATAGATAAGGATTTTACAACGATCACCGGATATGCTGGGGGAAGAGGCGAGATCGGGGGTACTTTATCAACAAGAATTCAACTTGATAATTCATCAGTAGCTTCATATTTGGATCTTTATGAAGACCGCTACCTTTCAAATCCCAATAAACCGGATGCACTGAATTTTGATTTTAATACATCTGTTGATACATCATTATCAAAAACAGACAGGATAATTAATTCGATATACTATGTGAACACCAGAGGGGAGATTTTTCCAAGGGAGGATCTGCGCCTGGTTTCTAACTATACAAAGCAAATTCCTGTTTGGAGCGGACGCCAGCTTACGGCATCTTTGAGAGGTGGTTATCAGAGAAGCCGACATGAATTCTCGACATCTTCTGAGTATGATAGCTTATATTTATCTTCAGGATTGAGCCTGATGCTTTTTAAGGGCTTTCGTTATTATATGAATTATCAATACAATATTGTTAAAGAAAAATCTACCGGTGAGATGGACGCTCCTACGGTGTTCAACGCAGGGTTAAATTATTCAAGATTGTTGTTTAATTCGATCTCTGGGCAAGCTTCGCTCTCGTATAGAAATGAGGAAAAGACGGAAGGGAACAACAGTTTTCTTGCAGGTACGGATAGCTTGGTTGGAAGTTTAGGGCTGACATATTCTCCATCTGACGATGTTGAATTATTTGTTGATGGAAGTTTAAGTAACACTTGGGCTGAGAATAATAACAACAGTGCCTTTAATGATGCATCGATAAGAGTGGGGGTAAGAACAAGCTGGGACTCACCATTTTTCTGGAATCCAAAGGGTATTGTGACAGGGCTTGTTTATAAAGATATTAATGGAAATCAGCAGCAGGATTCAGATGAAGCAGGGATTGCAGGAGTCGGTGTGAAAGTTGGCAAGCAAACAGTTTTTACTAATACTGCCGGCTTTTATGAAACAAAGATCAGGGCCCAGAAGGTCTTGGTTGGCATTGATATTAATACGATCCCAGAAGGATTTGTTTTTTCCACTAAAGCGTTTGAAAAAGTTGAGATCATTCCTAGAAAAAGACAAAAAGTTGATTTTGGTTTGACTGCTCAATCAGGCATATATGGCGTAGTTTATTGTGATAAGAACGGAAATAGCAAACCAGATGAAGGGGATGAGTTCGTTGCTAGAGCAAAAATTATATTAGATGATGATAATGAGATATATAGTGATCATGAGGGCACATTTTTCTTCAGGAACATTTTGCCGGGCAAGCATGATATCCGCATAGACATGAATTCTCTTCCTATAAAATACCTGCCGACAATTCAATTAAAGAAAAACATAGACCTTTCTGAAGGGACAACATATGTCTTTCATGTCCCTTTAAAGAAGACTGGGAAAAAAGAAGAGTAGGGGTTTTATTCTTCGGGTTTTTTTAATACGCTAAGATTGTTCCACCATAAGAAGTTAAAGATCATTGAAAAAGCCAAAAAGCTAAAAGAGAAAATAATATTACCTATGATGGTTGCTTTTGAACCATCCTTGATAAGTAATCCAATTCCGCCGATCAGGATAATTATTGAAGCAACTGTTCCGTAAGATGAAAAATATGTTTGCTGGGTCTCAATTCCGCAGTATGGGCACTTAAATTTCTGCATGAATGAGGGCACCGGGTCTTTGTATTGATCCTTTTTATATCCTTCGTAACTGGCTTTCCAAAAAGCAAAAAAACTTATTTTTCTTCTGCATTTGTAACAATGGGCCATATATCCTCCTATAAAAAAATGACAATCATATAGTATCATAATTGTCACTTTTTTAAATGCTTAGCTTTGATTATTTTAGAACACTTGTTCTCAAAATTAATGTCTGGTCGTTCCTTACAACAGCATATTCTTCGTACTCGATCCCATCATCTGTTTTTGGCTTTGCTTCTTCATCTGCAAAAATTTGAACATCTTTTACATTCAAACCAACTATCGCAGGAATCGTAGCACTTAGTTCATAGCTTTTTGTTACGCTTTTTGCTGCTTCTGTTTGTCCAATGGATATAATGAACAATCCAACCGATACAAAAGCAATGATTAACTTTCTCATCTTTGAGCCCTCCTTTAGCCCCTATTTTGGGCATAAAAAAATCCCTTTTCAAAAGAGAGGGACCCAAAGAATATACAAAAATCACCAATAAGTGATTTAGGGCAACCAGACAGCCTTGTTCCAGAAAATATTCTGGAATGTAGGCTCACGGCTTTGTGTCCCACTCTTTCAAGTGGTTTACCAATAAAACCCTAAAGAACATTGTGCTGCTCAATACAGCTGAAGTATAACATATAAAAATTCATAAAAGCAAGTTGTGGCAAAAATAATTGGGACAATCTTGTTTGTGCAAATATGCTGCAAACTGTTCGAATTTATATATTTAGAGATTTGCTTGTTTGTCTAAATCGTCAGCTAATAATTGAATGGTTTTTATAGCAAGTTCAATTGAATTATCAATGGCTATTTTTACTTGCTCTGATGGTTTATCAAAGGGACTATTTGTTCCAAGAATATCTGTGGCATAAAAAAGCGCTATAGCTTTTCTGTTGATATGTTTAGCTGCATTAAAAAATGCAGAACATTCCATTTCTAGTGCTGAAATATTGTTCTCCAAAAAGAATTCTTTGTATTCGTTTTCCAGGAATATTGATCCGACAGATGCACACAGGACGGTTTCAATATTAGCAGGGGATATGCTAATAAGTTTTTCTAGTAGGTCATTATGGGCTTCTGTGAAGCGAGACTTGTCAATTTTGTAATTAAGTAATTGGGAGAAGCTTTCCAGCTCCAATGCTTTGACAGGGGAAACCAATGAACCAATCCTCAGGGTCTCAGTTTCAGAAACTAATCCGCATGAACCGAATAAAATAATATTGCTACAGTAGGTGTTCTTTAAATTTAATACAGCATCTCCTACAAAAGGTGCGCCTACATGGGTTTTTATCAGTGTAAGGTTATCACTATTAGCGCAGGAATAGGGAGTTCCATGAAATGTCTCATTGACCTTAAATGAGTCAAGCATTCCTTTTGTGAAAAAAGGCGTTAAAATGCACGTATTTTTCAGCTGATCTTCATTAAGCCCAAATAGTGTTTTGAATTCGCTCATTGTTGTTCTTTTATCAGATTTGATAAAAAATTTAAGTTTAATTATTTTGTGATAGAATTATAGCATTATAAAAATCAAATTGGAGGAAAAAAAGTATTATGAAATACTTTAATATTAAAGATACGGATCTGCAGATTTCCACTTTAGCCCTTGGTACATGGGTTTTTAGCGGCGATTGTTGGGGGGTAGTTAATGAACAAGAATGTATAGATACCGTTTCTGCTGCGATCGATCAAGGTATAAATTTGATAGATACGGCACCGATCTATGGTTATGGAGCCGCTGAAAGCCTTGTCGGCAAGGCGATAAAAGGAAGAAGGGATAAGGTGGTCGTTGCGACCAAATGCGGGCTTATCGGGATAGGGGCACATATCAAACATAATCTAAAACCGGGATCCATAAGGACTGAGGTCGAGGAGTCGCTTACAAGATTGCAGATAGAATGTATTGATATATACCAGTGCCATTGGCCTGATCCAAATACCCCTATTGAAGAAACACTTGAGTTTTTATGTAAATTACAGAAAGAGGGAAAAATAAAATATATCGGAGTTTCAAATTTTGATGAAAAGCTTTTAAAGCGGGCTTGTGATTTTACGAAAATAGTCACTCTGCAAAATCAGTATTCCTTGATTGAGCGGGGAATAGAAGAATACGTCCTGCCGATGTGCAGAAAGTTGAATTTGGGAGTTCTTACCTATGGGCCACTGGCCGGGGGCATATTGTCTGGTAAATATAAAAAGGAGCCGAATTTCAAGCCGGGAGATTCCAGGTCTTTTTTTTATAAATGCTATAAAGGCGAGGAATTCAACAAGACTAAAAAGAAGATTGATGAGCTTGAAAAGTTTAAGCGTCCTTTGAATCAATTAGCTGTTAATTGGGTGCGCCAGCAATCTGGAGTGGCATCAGTTATTACCGGGGCAAGGACCCCAGCGCAGATAATACAAAATGCAAAGTCATTCGAATGGGATTTGAGCGATGAAGAATTAATTGAGATAAGCCGAATAACAAAATGAGAGGCAGTTTTATTACTTATATGACTATTGATATAGAAGGATTTAGAAAACATATCGAGGAAAATTATTCTGAATTTGGTGTTAATAAGGTCCAGGAAATTCTTCGTCTTGTATTTGAAATATCAAAGAGAGAGCGGATTCCTTATGAGGATATATTTGATGCGGCTCCCGAAAATGGCAAAGAAGGGTCACACAGGTTTATGCACTTAAAACAGTACTTGCTCCAGAGGAGATTTCCAAGTTTTTCTAAAGAAGAAAGAAGAAAGCACGGACTGTTTAAAGACCTGAGCATTGAACCTGAATATAGAGCTTCAATCAAGAAAAGCGAAAGGATCATCCCGAAAAGATTTTTTATAGAAGAGGCTGTTTCGAAAACTGCTTTGGTTGACAGGCTGAGAAAAAAATTTAAAACCGCAGAGTTCGCGAGTATTTCAACTTATAAAGATCATGTGAAAAACAGGGTGTACAGTTTAAAGGATTTTAATAATAGATTGGATGAATTTTATATTGTACAGGAGAAGTATGATTTCTTTATAGAGTGTCCATGTTCAAATAATTCTGTGCCCTGTGGTTACAACACTATGAATTTGGGAATTGGCTGCGGATTTGATTGTGCTTATTGTTTTTTGCAGGGCTATATTAATTCTCCTGGTATTTTGATCCAGGCTAATATTGAGGATTATTTCGCGTGCTTTAAAAGAACAGGTAAAGATATCAGGGTTGGTACGGGACAATTTACGGATTCGCTGGTATTTGATCATATTACAGAATATTCACCTTTATTAGTCGAGTTTTTTAGGGGCTATCCTAAAAGTATTTTTGAATTCAAGACAAAGAGTGATAATGTTGATCTTTTGTTTACGGTAAAACCTTCTGAGAATATCATGGTTTCCTGGACGTTAAACCCTCAAATAATTATTGATAATGTTGAGTTCGGGACTAATTCGTTAGAAGAAAGATTGCAAGCCGCAGCCCGCTGTGTTGATTACGGATATAAAGTGGGTTTTCATTTTGATCCGATAATAGTTTATGACAAGTGGAAGGACGATTACGAGTGTGTCGTTAACAGGCTATTTGATCTGATTGATGATAAGAGAATTGGCTGGATAAGTTTAGGAGCTTTAAGAATGACGGCTAAGTTAAAGCAGGTTATTGAGAACCGTTTTCCGCAGACAAATATTCTGGATGGGGAGTTTTTGATAGGGTATGATGAAAAATTGCGTTATAGCCAAAGGCAAAGAGATATTATTTATTCGACAATGAAGAGTTTTATTCGAGCAAAAAGTAAAAGTGTGCATTTGTATTTATGCATGGAGGATCAAGGTCTTTGTTCGGCATGCGACATAAATACTGGGGATATGCAGAAAGTATAGTCAATAATATTAAGCAATTAGGAGGGAAAAATGATAATTATCAATGAACAGGATGTAAGGTATGATTCCCTGAGGATAATCGGCCAGAAAATGATGGTTGCTGCCCGCACTGCTCCCAAGGGAAAAGGGATTGACAACATTGAGATAGCCTTAGTGGAGAAGGATTCTATTAAAGTTATTTCAGATAAGCTCAAAGAGCTTGGTGAAGAATATGATATGGCTGGTTTCAAGAGAGATGCAGAGAACATATTGTTGGCAGATGTTATGCTGCTTTTAGGAACCAGAAAGAAGTCATTAGGTTTAAAGAAATGCGGAATGTGTGGTTTTGAGAACTGTGGAGAGAAAGATAAGCATGTTGATATTCCGTGTGTTTTTAATACCGGCGATCTGGGAATTGCTATTGGGTCGGCTGTCAGTGTTGCTGCTGATAACCGGGTTGACAGTAGGGTTATGTATTCTGTAGGCCAAGCTGTGCTGGAAATGGGATTATTCCCAGAAGATGTTTCAGTAATTTACGCGATCCCAATCAGTGCTTCTGCAAAGAGCCCTTTTTTTGACAGAAAGTAGCCTGAAGTCCGCTAATTGCTATAAGCTTGACATTAATAAAAGAAGTAAGTAATATACGATTCCAAGGAAAATACAAATTAAGCCATATAGCACAATAACAGTTTTTATATTATATTTAATAGACAGGGGGAAAGATGTATCGGGAACAGATAAAAGTATTGGATTGCACAATTCGTGATGGAGGCCTTATTAACAAGCATGATTTTGATGAGGCTTTTGTCAGGGAAGTTTACAGGTCTCTTTCTGAAGCAGGTGTTGATTATATGGAGATCGGTTATAAGAACTCTCCTTTGCTTTTTGACCCGAAAGAGTATGGCCCTTGGAAATTTTGTGATGATGAGGTGATCAAAAGGGTGATTGATGGTGTTGAGGTTGGTTCTAAAATAGCTGTTATGGCTGATATTGGAAGGGTCAACATGGATGCTATTAAAGAATGTGCTCAAAGTCCAGTCGACATGATCAGGGTGGCAACTTATGCTAAGGACATTGATAAGGCGATAGTTATGGTCAATGAATTTAATGAAAAGGGTTACGAAACTACAGTGAATATCATGGCTGTTTCAAGAGACCAGGGTCCTGAGCTGGATGAAGCCCTTCATCAATTAGAAGAAGAATGCAAGACAGATGTTGTTTATCTGGTAGATAGCTTTGGTGCTTTTTATCAGGAAAATATTGAACATCTTGTTAAGTATTACAAGTCGATACTAAAGACAAAAGAGATCGGTTTTCATGGACATAATAACCAGCAGCTGGCTTTTAGTAATACTATTGAGGCGATAATACAGGGGGCTAATTATATGGATGCAACAGTTTATGGAATAGGCCGGGCTGCGGGCAATTGCACGCTAGAGCTTCTTATTGGCTTTCTAAAGAATCCCAAATATGATATTAGGCCTATATTGGACCTGATTTCTAAAAAGTTTGTTCCGTTAAGGGAAAAAATTGAATGGGGCTATATTATTCCTTTTGCAATTGCAGGAATGATGAATGAGCATCCTCAGGCGGCTATGAATTTGCGTAATAGCGAAGACAAAGAGAACTACCGTGCTTTCTTCGAAAGCTTTACCAATATGGGCATTGAATAACTTTTGTGAAAGGTTAAAAATTATGAATATTGAAGAATTTAAAAAATTACCATTGATGGGAATAGTAAGAGGGGTAAAGGAAGAAGCAATTGGTCCTTTAGTTGAAGCTGTTGTCTCGTCAGGATTAAAAACTATTGAAATAACGATGAATACTCCAAAAGCAAGTTCTCTGATAAAAAAAATGATCGCCTGTGCTAATGGTAGGTTGTTTATTGGCGCCGGTACTGTCTTGACGCTGGATGAGCTTCACCTTGCATTAGATTCCGGTGCAACTTTTATTGTCTCGCCTATATTGGTGACAGATGTGGTTGAATATTGTGCAAAAAACAGTGTTCCTGTTTTTCCTGGAGCATTCACGCCCCAAGAGATTTATAATGCCTATAAGTCGGGTGCGACTATGGTAAAAGTTTTTCCATCTAGATATTTTGGCCCTCAATATATTGGAGAGATCAAAGGGCCTTTTAATAATATTGACCTTATGGCTTGTGGTGGAGTTAAGGCGAACAATGTAAAAGAGTTTTTCTCGCATGGTGCTTCAGCCGTGGCTTTTGGTGCTAGTATTTTGAAGAATGAATGGATGGAGGAAAAAGAGTTCTCTAGGATTGAAAGATGTATTAAAGAACTGATAGATGGTTATTACGGATAACTTTTCTTAAATTAATTGTTTATTTCAAAGGGCTGGTCTTTTATTAAACAGATCAGTCCTTTCTTGTTTTATGCAGGATATTGTTTAAACAAAAAGCTATAAGAATGATGTGCAAAGGTATTATGGGATTTGCATACCTGGGCAGGACAAAGAAAAGGGAATGCAATCCAATGAAGGGGCCCATTAGCAGCAGTATAGAAAGAATTGTTAAAGTGCTTTTTATATTGAAAGAAGTGAAATTAAAATATTTTCTGTTTATCCAGACATAGAAGATTGAAAATATGAAACTAAATAATGACATGAATGCCATTAAGAAAGTAAAAGAGTACATAAGTTTAGGCTTATGGTAGAGATTATCCAGCCATCTAGGATAAACAACAAACCCAATATTGTTAGGCGTTTCAAAGAAAAACATTTTTAGGGTCTCAACGGATGCGAACAGTATTTGATTGAAAGGGGTTTTTATAAGCTCCTTTTTAGCCAAGGTCATAAAATGTTTGTCTGTTTCACTGGTTGTAAGATCAAGATATTCAAGCCTTTGTTGCCCGGCGAAATTATCAGAAGCATGGTAAGACCAGAATCTGCATGAATCAGGATCGATCGTTTCCATGCAAAAGGCCTCTCCAACAACAAAGGCGTAAGCAGAGGCCAGGCTTTTTGAAGTTATCTTTTCACTTCTTCTTCTCAGATTTCCAAATAGAGCGAAAGACGCCCTATTAGTTAATGCGAAAGTTCCGTTATATTTTTTATTTGCGTATTTATATGAATTTAACGGAAGAAAGAATGTTGTAAGCAAACATAATATTATCAGGATATTCGACTGCCAAAGTAGTCTTTCCTTTTTTTGTATTCCTTTTATGGCAAATACCATGAAAGGGATAAAGAGAATAAACAGGCTTATTTCAAAAATACCTTTTGTGAAAGTCAATATTAAAAATAAGAGACCGAGCAATAAGCCGTTGAAGATCAAGCTCTTTGCAGAAGAACCATTGTCTTGCGTGTAGGAATGAATGCTTTTCCAGACATTTGAGCATTGGATAACTGTCGCAATAACAAATGGAAGAATTGCGATCTCTGAGAATAAACAAAGATAGGTGTTGATCAGAGCTGGTGAAAATCCTATGTAAAGGACTGCAAGGGATACAAGAAAAGGCTTTACTTTTAATGTTCTTAGCAGTTTATATGATAATAGTTGCGTAGCAAAAAGGAATAATAATTGTTGGCCTTTTTGTATAGTTATAAAGGAAAAATGAGTAGTATCTGCAATTCTTAATGAAATTGAGATTAAAAATGGATAAAATGGCTCTCTTTGGGGGCCTCGAGATATATATTCTATCCAGCCTTTATTGGCGATCAATTCTCCTAATTCTTTGTATCCAAGCGCATCTTGGATAATAAGCATCTGAGAGATTAGGAATAAATATATCCAGTAGAGGATCGATAAGATAAAAGCAAAGAGCACTAATTTTGATATTTTATTCGAAGATCCTTCGTTATTAATAGTCATATATTGTTTTACTTTTTATCTGATATGATCAAAAGCCTGGGCTTATTTTTAAATAATTATAGCATTATCAAAATTTATTGGTATAAATATAATTATAAAAAACGTCAAATTTGAGTTATAAATACAAAAAATATAAGGTTGTAATGTTTAGAAAGTTATTTTTTAAAAAACGATATATTGTTTCAATTCTTCTGATAGTCGTTATTTTACTGATTGTTTCAACCGATAAGAGCCTTAAGAAGGTTCTTTTGAATAATCCTGTTGCCAAGCATATTATTGATGAAGGAACAAATGCAATATACAGGATGCAGGGCATTACATTAAGTTTTGAAGCTCCGGAATCCTATGAGTTTTTGAGCAATGCTATTGAGAAAGGTACTAAGCCCGATAAGGCTGGTCTTGGTGGATATATAGCTTATTACAAAAAGGCTGCTGAGTTTTATCCGAACATTGCTGAATTGCAGGCAATGTTAGGTTTTTGCTATTATTACGAAGGGAAGAAAAAGGAAGCGCTTGACCATTATATAAACGCTGTCAGGCTTGAGCCAAATTATTTCTGGAATAACTATAATCTGGCGGTGTTGTACTTACAAAATAAGGATCCGCAGAAAGCTATTGAATATCTGTCAAAAGCGGTTTCTGTGGATATTGACTATTCATTGAAAGTAACTTTGGCTTCTAGCGTTTATAGGAACATTTGGTCTCGAATGAAAGATCCTAAAAGCAGAGTGATAAATGGGCTGAGGTCTGGTTATTCCAAGGCTTTTTATATGTCGGGCCTGTTGTTAAAGTCCAGTGGAAGGGAAGAAGACGCAATAAAGGCTTTGAAGATGGCAGTTGTTTCAGCTGGGGAAAAAGATTATTCTTTTTTAAAGGACGTTGAAGTCGATGTGACAGCTTTTTAGGCATTAAAAGGAAAGATTTATATGGGTATTAATATTTTTAGCATATTTCGTCAGAATTTAAGTTGTATGAGTACGACATTTAAGACTATTCGCAGGAATTTGGCAGGGAAGAAATTTGAGTCTGAGGTATACGAATTAAATCGATTCATCAAAGAAGGTTCAGTTTGTGTTGATGTTGGTGCTGCATACGGAAGGTATGCCTTTCATATTTCAAAATTGGTTGGAAAAAAAGGTAAAGTATATTGTTTTGAGCCTGGTGATTACAGCTATAAAGTGTTATCGGCTGTTGTTAAATATCATAAAATGAATAATGTTGTTAAGGTCAAAAAGGCACTGTCTGACAGTAAGGGTATTGAAAAGCTGATCATTCCTATTAAAGAGAGGGGACAAATAGGCCCTTCTTTGGCGCGGCTTGGAGATGCGGCAGATTCTGACGAAATATCCCAGGATAATGTAGAGGTTACTACTTTAGATGATTTTTGTGTAGAAAATGGTGTTCAAAAAGTGGCATTTATTAAATGTGATGTGGAAGGTGCAGAAGTTAAGTTCTTTAAAGGGGCAGAGAAAGTTATAGATCGGGACAAGCCTGTTATATTATGTGAGGTTGAAGGGGAACATCTTATTAAATTTGGATCAACTCCAGAGCAGTTTTATGATTCTTTTATCAAAAAAGGTTATAAAATCTTTATTCTAAGAGATAAGAAGTTCATAAAGGTGGAATCAATGAACGAAAATCATAACTACTTCTTTATTCATTCTTCGTCTGAAGCAATTAATATGTTAAAAAATGCTGGTTGACGTAATTGTTTTTGTATTTATAATGTATTGCATGCGATACATTAATAAAGATTAACTCTATATTTATAGTGTATAAGTTCAATACGGAAGATTCGGGGATTTTTTAGAAATAATAGAAAGGAAGATCATGGAAAAGAAACAAGTAACAATTGATGGAAATGAAGCAGCGGCCTATGTCGCGCACAAAGTGAGTGAAGTTATTGCTATTTATCCTATAACTCCTTCATCAAATATGGGTGAATGGGCAGATGCCTGGTCCGCAGAAGGCCAAGTAAATATATGGGGAACAGTTCCTCTTGTTCAGGAAATGCAGAGCGAAGGAGGAGCTGCCGGTACGGTTCATGGAGCACTTCAGACAGGTGCAATGACAACGACTTTTACGGCATCTCAAGGATTGCTGTTAATGATCCCTAACATGTTTAAGATCGCTGGCGAGCTTACTTCAACAGTTTTTCATGTGTCAGCACGTTCAGTTGCAGCACAGGCTTTATCAATTTTTGGAGATCATTCTGATGTAATGGCAGCTCGTTCAACTGGTTTTTCAATGCTTGTATCAAATTCAATCCAGGAGATCATGGATTTTGCATTGATCTCACATGCGGCAACTCTTGAAGCAAGGCTTCCATTTATTCACTTCTTTGATGGTTTTAGAAGTTCTCATGAAGTTTCAAAGATCGAAGAGATCACTGTTGAGATTATTAGGGCTATGATAGATGACGAATTGGTTTTTGCACATCGTAAAAGAGGATTATCTCCAGATCATCCAGTTGTAAGAGGAACAGCCCAGAATCCGGACGTTTTCTTCCAGGGCAGAGAGACAGTAAATAAATATTATGAGGCTTGTCCTGAGATTGTTCAGAAAGCAATGGATAAGTTTGCAAAATTGACAGGACGTCAATATCATTTGTTCGATTATTATGGTTCTCCGGATGCCGATAGGGTAATTGTCATGATGGCTTCCGGGGCCGAAGCTTGTCAGGAGGCAATAGATGCTCTTACAGCTAAAGGTGAAAAAGTTGGTTTGTTAAAAGTAAGATTGTATCGTCCTTTCTCGATCAAGCATTTTATAGATGCGCTTCCAGCTACAACCAAGACAATTGCTGTTCTGGATAGAACAAAAGAGCCTGGATCAACAGGAGAGCCTTTATATTTAGATGTTGTTGATGCTGTTTTTGGTTTTAACAAAGAAAAGAAATTTAACGAAAAGCCTGTTGTCGTTGGAGGACGTTACGGCCTTTCTTCGAAAGAATTCACGCCGGCAATGGTTAAAGGTATTTACGATGAAATAGCCAAGGCAGAACCTAAAAATCATTTCACTGTAGGAATATTAGATGACGTAACTAATACAAGCATCGAGTATGACCCTAATTTTTCAACAGAAGATCCTCAAGGGGTTCAGGCGATATTTTATGGATTGGGCTCTGACGGAACTGTCGGCGCTAACAAGAATTCCATTAAGATCATCGGTGAAGAAACTCCAAATTATGCCCAGGGTTATTTTGTTTATGATTCTAAGAAGGCCGGTTCTGTAACGGTCTCGCATTTGCGCTTTGGGCCAAACCCGATACATTCTACATATCTGATAACCCATGCAAATTTCTTGGCATGTCACCAGTCTGTTTTTATTGAAAAATACGATATGCTTAAAAAATTAAAAAAAGGCGGGACATTCCTGCTTAACACGCCTTTTGGCAAAGATGAGATCTGGAATAAGTTGCCTCAAGATGTGCAAAAGCAAATTATCGATAAGAAAGTCAAGTTTTATGTTATCGACGGATATAATGTGGCAAAAGATACAGGCATGGGTGTTATGATAAACACTATTATGCAGACATGTTTCTTTGCTATATCAGGGGTTCTTCCAAAAGATGAAGCTATAGCGGCAATTAAAGGCTCTATCAAAAAAGCATATGGAAAAAAGGGTGAAGAAGTTGTTAAGAAGAATTACAATGCTGTTGACCAGGCATTAGCACATTTACATGAAGTCAAGGTCCCTGATTCGGTTACAAGTACGATCAAAAAACCTCCTGTAGTGTCGGTTAATGCCCCTGATTTTGTTCAGAAGGTAACAGCAACTATTATGGCCGGTAACGGTGATGACCTGCCTGTCAGCGCTATGCCTGACGACGGATCGTATCCTACAGGAACAACCAAATGGGAAAAGAGGAATGTTGCTCTTGAGATCCCTGTTTGGGATAAAGATGTATGTATACAGTGTGGTAAATGTAATATTGTCTGTCCACATGCTGTTATAAGAATGAAGGTATATGATCCAAAATGCCTTGAAGGTGCTCCATCGACATTCAAGTCTGCAGATGTGAAAAATAAAGACTGGGAAGGAATGAAATTTACGCTTCAGGTAGCTGTCGAAGATTGTACAGGATGCGGCGCTTGTGTTTTTACGTGCCCAGCTAAGAATAAGCAACAAGAAGGTAAAAAGGCGATCAATATGAGCCCTCAAATCCCTCTTCGTGAAACAGAAAAGAAGAATTGGGAGTTCTTTTTGAACCTTCCTGAAGTTGACAGAGGAAAGGTTAAAAAGGATGTTGTTCGTTCAGTAATGGCTTTACAGCCTTTATTTGAGTTCTCAGGCGCTTGTGCCGGTTGCGGTGAAACACCATATATAAAGCTTGTAACGCAGTTGTTTGGTGACCGCATGGTGGTTGCAAACGCAACAGGATGTTCTTCGATATACGGTGGGAATCTTCCTACAACGCCTTATACTGTAAATAACGAAGGGCGCGGGCCTGCATGGTCAAATTCATTGTTTGAAGATAACGCAGAATTTGGATTAGGTTTCCGTCTGACAATAGATAAACAAAAAGAATTTGCCCAAGAGCTTGTTAAGAAATTAGCATCTGCTATTGGAGATGACCTTGTTAAATCAATACTGGCAGCTGATCAGAGCAATGAGCCCGGTATTTTTGAGCAAAGAGCAAGAGTTGCCGCCTTAAAGGAAAAATTAAAGGACAATGGTTCAGTTGATGCCAAACAGCTTTTGAGCCTGGCAGATATGCTGGTCAAAAAGAGCGTTTGGATCTTTGGCGGAGATGGCTGGGCATATGACATTGGTTATGGCGGGCTAGACCATGTTCTGGCTTCCGGACGCAATGTCAATGTTCTTGTTATGGATACTGAAGTTTATTCAAATACCGGCGGCCAGGCATCAAAAGCTACGCCAAGAGCAGCAGTTGCTAAGTTTGCTGCAGATGGAAAACCTCTGGCCAAAAAAGATCTTGCGATGATCTCGATCAGTTATGGAAGCATATATGTCGGTCAAATAGCTTTAGGGGCTAATGATGGACAAACTGTTAAGGCTATTATTGAAGCTGAAGCTTTTAACGGGCCATCTTTGATCTTGGCATACAGCCATTGTATCGCTCATGGTATCAATATGACTGAAGCTATGGCAGAGCAGAAAGCTGCCGTTGCTTCCGGACATTGGCCGCTATTCAGATTTAATCCTGATCTTGAGGCAAAAGGAGAGAATCCTTTGACCTTAGATTCAAAAGCACCATCTATTTCATTTGAAGAGTTTGCTTACAAAGAAAATAGATTCAAGATGCTGGCTAAGGCAAAACCTGAAAGGGCAAAGATGCTCCTTGACCTGGCTCAACATGATGTTGATGTTAAATGGAAGAAGTATGAGATGTTGAGAAACAGTTTTGAAAAATAATTAGTTATTTATTCGGGGACAGAGTTTCTGCTCTGTCCCCCTTTTTTTATGCAAGAGAAAAATCAAAATATCTGGCGCCATTTCGTATTTATAATATTTGTTTTTCTTATATCGCGAATAGTTTTTTATCTGATAGGTGTGCGGTTCGATTTCCAGCCATTATACTTTTATCTTCAAATAATAGATCCCCGGCTTCTGAAGACTGACCTGATAAGGAGTATTGTTTATCTGCACAGTCAGCCACCACTTTTTAATCTTTTTCTCGGTATTGTCCTAAAGCTATTTGCTAACTCTTTTGCATTTATTTTTTATGTTTTATATCTGCTTCTTGGCTTGATATTCAGCGTATCGATTTTCCTGCTGATGTTGAGGTTGAATATTAATCGATGGATAGCAGCTACATTGACGACAATGTTCATTATAAGCCCCCAGGTGATCCTTTATGAGAATATTTTATTTTATAGCTATCCTACGGCTGTGTTGTTTTTAGTTTCTGCTTTATTGCTGAACCAATATTTGATAAATCGTAAGGATTTTACTGCATTTGCATTTTTTGTTTCAATTATGTGCCTTGTCCTCATTAGAAGTTCATTTCATTTATTTTGGTTCATATTAATAGTTTTGGTGCTTTTTAAGTCTCTGAGAAAAGAACGGTTGAAAATAATCAAACTTGCTTTGTTGCCGTTCTTGATTATTTTGCTTGTTTATGGGAAGAATTATCTGCTAACTAATAGTTTTACTACCAGCTCAACATGGTTTGGATTTCAATTTGCAACAATGAACTTATATGGCTTGACTAATCAAGAGGCAAATGACCTTGTAAAAAAAGGAAAAGTGTCAATTACGACTTTTAATGAAGTGGCTAATTTATACTCGATCGGAACAGAATTAAACAGCAGAGTTGAGTTGAAGAAAACAGGAGCTCCTGTTATAGACAATATTAAAAATTCAAATAACACGCCTAATTTTAATAATTATATTTATCTGATAAGCTCAAGAAAATATTTAAAAGAAGCTCTTGATGTATTTAAAAGCAATCCAGAATACTATTTTAGGTCTTTAAAAAGGGCTTTTATTATTTATATTTTCCCGGGACCGACGGATACCCCTTTTGTGAATAGAGAGGTTATAAAAAGTTATGAGGACATGTTTAATTGGAATTTCACGCATTTGAATAAGATAAATGATGGGAAGCTTTATTCATATTTTTTGTGGGCTTCGAGCAAATTTAAAAATTTAAAATGGGATAGTATAAGTATTGCCCTGTATTCTTTAACAGCCGGTTTGTTGATCTTCTTGATAGGGTTTTCTGTGTGGCTGATCATATCGTGTTGGGTTCGCAATCGAGATATTATTAGTTCACTGACTTTGTCATTTATAGTAGGAAATATTGTTTATCTTACTATCGTTAGCAATGCTTTTAGTTCGTTCGGGAACAATAGATATCGTTTTGCCATAGACTCTTTTTACTTGATACTTTTTGGGTTGTTGATAAACGCGATAACTCAAAGCCTTAGAAAGCATAAGAATGTTAGCTGATAATATTAAAAATTCAAAGCATAAGATCATGGCCTTTTTGTTGGGTTTTGTTTCCATAATAAGTCAGATAATTTTGATGAGGGAACTTTTTGCAGTTTTTTGCGGGAATGAACTGGTCTATGCTGTGTTTTTGGCTGGCTGGTTATTCTGGATAGCAGCGGGAAGTTGTATTGCAAGTTTGTTGATAGGCAGGATAAAGAAATATTTTTCGACAATATATTTCCTTTTCTATTCTTTTTGTATTCTTCTCCCGGCAACGATAATCCTGATAAGATCAATAAGGCCTATTATTGGAATGCCCGCAGGTGAGATGGTCAGCATTCTTCCGATCTGTGTGATCACTTTTCTTATTGTAGCTCCAATAACTGTTGTCTTTGGAATGGCATATTCGTTTATTTGCGGATTTTCTGTT
>Ga0156434_148_pt2 | contig 9223 bp, 8 predicted proteins | sample RifOxyA2_FD_108077 | JGI IMG/M metagenome (GOLD analysis project Ga0156434, IMG submission 108077) | Omnitrophica WOR_2 bacterium RIFOXYA2_FULL_38_17
TGAAGAGAGGGTGGCGGCTGTCGACCATTTGAGGTTTCAAAGTTATGGATATTCAATCAGACTTCAAAGATCTGCTCGAGTTATTCAACAAATATCAAGTTAAGTTCTTGATCGTTGGTGGATATGCGCTCGCTTTTCACGGTGCTCCTCGTATGACAGGAGATATAGATTTATTTATTGATACAAACAGTCAAAATGCGCAAAGAATAATGCAGGCTTTGGGTGAATTTGGTTTTGGTGATGTTGGATTAACTTTGCAAGATTTTATTCTGCCTGAGAAAGTCATTCAATTAGGTGTTCCGCCAGTTCGAGTCGACATCCTTACTTCTTTATCCGGGGTTTCTTGGGAGAAAGCATATAGATCAAAAGAGAGCGGGAAGTATGGAAATGTTCCAGTTTTCTATATAAATAAAGAATTATTTTTGTTTAATAAAAGAGCAATTGGCCGAAAGAAAGACGAAGCAGATATTGAAGCTTTAGGAGAATAGGGGAGAATAGGGCGCTGACCCCTATTCTCCCCTATTCTATTCCCAATACCCCTCATCCATCTCATAATTATACTCCGCTGCAAAATTTTTCATTGCTTCTATCTTCTTTTTAAGGGCGGGGTCTTTTTGCATCCATTTTTCGATCAGGTCTCTATGGTTTTTTTGCATTAGGCAGGCGAAGACTTCGGCGCGGTCTTCTTCAATGGACGTCATTGCATAATATGTAACAAATCCCAGTTGATTTGGGGCATATGGATTTACAGGGTTTGTATTGCGCAGGGACTTGGTTTGTTTGCCATAGGAGAAGCCTTCATTGTTAAAGGAGGCCCATTTCTCGTCGGATAAGACCTGCAGGCCCTGGTCCTGCTGCGACATCATGTGATAGATCTCATGATGAATGCTGTGCCTTTGCTGTGCTTTGTTGTCGCCGAAGCGGGAAATATCAAAGAACATAATATGCGAGGATGAGTTGTATAGCCCTTGCGCCGGAGTTTCTCCTGAAAACAAATTATTGACCAGCCCGATCCCGCGAACATCCCGGCCTTTAAAAAATCCCCTCGGATATTTATTGATCTCTTCCTCGAACAAGATCAGATAATTATTTAAGGCGCGATATTCTTCAGGCGTCACCTCTAAAAATTTAATATAATATTTCCCGGGAGGAAAGCCGTCATACTTAAAAGGTATCCCGTAACGCGCCTGAAATCCCTCGATACGCCTTTCAATAGAAGCCAAAACCTCGCCCTGCCCATAAACAGGAATAACCCCCGCTGCCAGGATCAGCACAGAAAAGAATAAGCTTAAAAGTCTTTTGGTTGGGAACATGGAAGTATTATAGCATAACAGAATATAGAATATAACAGAATAGGGGTCAGCGCCCTACGTAGGGCGCTGACCCCTATTCTGAAAAAAAAGGGGGGACAGAGCCACAGCTCTGTCCCCTTCAAAACTATTCTACTATTTACGCCTTCTTCTTAAAACCGCACCGACTAAACCAGTACCGAATAACAACATTGATGCTGGTTCTGGGACTGCATTTGCATCTGCAGTACCGCTTAAACCTGATATCAATAAACTTGTAGGATTGGCATGACCACTATTATAATAATTATCCACACGATATTTCAATGTGTTCACCCCAGCTTGAAAACCACTGGTCAAGTTAAAACTTGTCAATGTGGCAAAACCAACAACGCCTAATCCCGTGTCTATATCATTTAAAAATAAATTAACATCATTATCTGCTGCCCATTTTCCCGATATCGAAGCAGTTGTATAGTCCAAGCCGGTTAGGTCAAAGGTTGTTGTATAAAAATATACCCCGTCTGTACCTACAGAATTTCCGTTAAGAGGGCCGATCCACTCAGAACCAGCCGGAGCAACTGCCCATGCAGGATGGTTATTTATTGCATAAGCAGGAGCAGATGAACCAGTTGGCGGGACTACTAAAGCATAATGGTTGTCCACACTTCCAATGCTTAATTCAACACCAGAATCGTTCACGCCCGTGTTATACAGCCCGGGAATGATAAGGGCTTGAGCATTTGTTGAAACAGCTAATACAAAACTAAAAATTACGAGTGTTAAAAGTATTTTCTTCATTTTTGCTGCCTTTCGTTATTTATGCCTTTGTTTTATATTTTTATAATAGTGAAGGGTGAATTATTAGATCACACCAATTCGTTATCTATTTATACTTAAATACAAGCAATAATCGTGCCAGTTTTTTAAATAATAAATAAAAAGATCAAGAAATGACCGCCAAAACATAATATGCTCATTTGTATTGCTTTCCAATTACGCAAATTTATGTTTAATGGAAGTTTGCTGTGTCCCTGTATAAGACACACCCTGACAGTAACGGTCAACCGGCCATGATCAGTTGTTGATTTCTATCGACATAATGTTAAATATAATAGACATAATAAGGGGCAGAATATGGGGCAGAGGCCTACGAGAATAGGGGTCAGCGCCCTACGTAGGGCGCTGACCCCTATTCTCGACCCCTATTCTCCTATTCTCCCCCTATTCCAATTCATTTCTAAATATCTTTTTATTTCCTTTATATTCTGGCATGGAAATTGCTGCTAATCTCTTTGTACTTTATATATCTAACATATTAAGGAGAAAAAATGTTTAAAAGAATTTTAGTTTTTGCAATTGCATTTGTTATTCCTATGATAATTGCCTCACAGGCATTTGCCGATCCTTATAAACCGATAACATCTACATATTTGCCGGATCCTTTGACCCCTGTACCGGGAAGTGGACAGTGTACTGTTTATGACCCTTCTTTTTCGGGGGGTTCATTTACATACGATTGTACGGTTGCTTCTACTCATGATGATTTCATTTCATTTTCGGCTGACTTAATGGCTCATATGGATCCGAATGATCCTTATAATCAATCTGTTTATCATGGATCCACAGGAACAGGAGGATTGGATCTGATAGTTTTTACCGGTGCTAATGGCACAAAAAATGATCCTATCAGTAATGGCACTCCAAAACAAGATTTTGCTTTTCCTGATCCTTTAGATGCTCCGACAGGAAATACAACTGATTTTGGCCTTCCTAATTCTATAGCAACAGAATGGGGATTTTCAACAACAGATCATCAAAATGGTGCTTTAGTTGATGATATTTTGGCCTATTTGCATACATTTGACCCAAATCTTAATATTCCTGTCTTTAATTTTGATATGACTGAGCCTGGCAAGGATTCTGACGGGGCTCAAAATCTGTATATAACCGGTAAGGCCTACATATGGGACCCTTGTGCGGTTGAAGTTTCTGGTATTTGTCAGGGTGCACCTGTTGCTAATGCTTTTTGGTCCTTTGATTCTGATGATGATGGGGGTGCTAAGGAGTACGATCCAGATGCCTGGGTTACTGCTTTTGGCGTCATGACAGCCGGGCCTTATGACCTTGAACATAATGTAGGGGGTGGTAAGCTTGATTTTATTTCTTACGCTCCATCTATGGACCTTAGCGAATATTCGGGTGAGGGTTATCAGTTAATTGTTGATTTTAATCTTCAGGGAATAAAGGCTGGCGGCGAAGAATTGTTCATTTCAGGAAGATTTGCCCCATATGATACATCCACTATCCCTGAACCTGCAACGATGCTTTTATTTGGAACAGGTTTGGTAGGTTTTGCCGTTAGACGAAGAAAAATATAATTATTTTTATATTTGAAAAAGAGGGGGACAGAGCTATGGCTCAGTCCCTCTTTTTTTTGACTTTACTTTTTCGCTTTAGGCGGCGATAGGTCTATGATATTTTCAACCTCTATCTCGATCAAATATTGAGGCCGAAGGGGTAATTCTACTTCGTGGAGCTTTGCAGACTTGGTACATTTTTGGATACCTTTTATCACTCTATTAGAAATCCTTCTTGTGATCCTTTCTTCATATTTTTCAAGTACGTCTTGGGTTATTTTCTTTTGTAATATAAGTTTTGCTTTCCCTTGAAGAGTGTACCCTTTAAACTTTTGTTCATCTACTGCGGTTATGCTGACTTTCGGATTTCTTTTAAGGTTTTTGTATGTCCTTTTCTTGTAAACGTCGATGATGAATATCTTTTCGGCTTCTTCACTGCCAATAATGCCTTTAACAGAGCAATGTATGTTCTCGTTCTCGTCAAAGGTTGAAACAATGACGATGTTTTGTTCATCCAGGAACCTGACTATTTCATCAGGTAATTTCATTTTCATTGAAAGCGGCTGTAATTTTTCTGTCATGATTTTCTCCTCAGATTAATTAGTGTGAGGTATTTTCTCATAAAGGAAAAAAGTAGTCAACTGATGAATAAAGAAAAGGGGGACAGAGCCATGGCTCTGTCCCCCTTTTTGGCGACAAAAATAAATTGGCATTTCTGCGATTTACATGTTATATTTCCTTTACTATTTGATTCAACAACTATTTAAACAGTTTTACGTGATTTACTTTTTTTTTAATTAATAAAAAACGATTTTAGTCGAAAATAGGCGATTAACCTTTTAGGTTTATCGCTGATAAGGCGTTGCCTAACGGATTAGCGCTATGTTTTAAAGCGCTAATAGGGGACAGAGCCGTGGCTCTGTCCCCAACCTTTCACATGAAAAAAAAACAACCACCAAAAAACAAAGAAACATTTTTAACGACGGCTCAGGCGGCTGAATTTCTGAACATCAGCGTCTCGACCTTAAAAAAGTACATTTACAGCAGCAAGATCAAGACCCTAAAGACACCCGGCGGCCATTATAGAATAAGGGAAAGCGATCTGTTGGGGATGATAAACTAAAATCTATAAGCCTTAAGCCATAAGCCTTAAGCTCACAACTTTTTAGCTTTTTGCTTACGTCTTACGACTTACGGTTATTTAAAAATAATTATTTACAGGCCTTTATGTTTTTGCTTAAAGCTTAAAGCTTACAGCTCTTTATAATTAATTACTTATTTCTTGCGGCCTCAGCCAACATTTAATTGTTCTGTAAACATCTGATGTATATAATTTTGGGGAGTTTTGATACCATTTATTTACCATTTATTCAATTACAATTGACTCTGATGCATAAAAATGGTATATTTTATGCAACAGGAAACATAATATGAACAAAATAGACCTAAAACAGATCATAATTGATCAAAAAGCTGAAATTGATATTTTATTGAAAAAGCATATCATAGAACGGACTGCTGTGTCATTTTCAGAATTAGATATGAAAAATGACCTGATAAAAGTTATTATGGGTGTCAGGCGTAGCGGTAAATCAGTTTTTAGCCATCTCATGTTGAAAGGCCAATTGTATGGGTATATAAACTTTGATGACGAGCGGTTGCTAGGCTTGAAGTCGGATGGATTAAATGATATTTATCAGCTTATCCTTGAGATAGATCCGGATGTTAAGGCGGTCATTTTTGATGAGATCCAGAATATAAAAGGGTGGGAACTTTTTGTGAACAGATTAAAACGAAAAGGGCTGCAGATAATTATCACAGGAAGCAATTCAAATCTTTTAAGCCAGGAATTGGCAACACACCTTACGGGGAGGCATCTTTCTTACGAGATCTTCCCGTTCTCGTTCAAAGAATATCTTACATATTTGAACAAAGGCCACCTGATAAGCTCAAGCCTGACAACCGAACAAAAAGCCCAAACAATAAATCTTCTTGACCAATATATTCAAAGAGGCGGATTTCCGGAAACCCTGGGCCTTGACCCTGTTTATCTGTATTTAAGGGAGTTGTACGATAAGCTTATTACCCGCGATATTGTTACGCGCTACGGTTTAAAGAATGTCAGCCAGCTTAAAAATGTAGCGTTATATCTTGTATCAAATTTTGGCAATAGATTCAGTTATAACCGGATAAATAATATTTTAGAGGCCAAAAGCGTGCATACTGTTCAGAATTATGTAGATCATCTGGAGCAGGTTTACCTTGCTTTTCAATTAAAGCCTTTTTCTTTCAAAGTCTCAGAGTCGGTCAAACACCCCCGAAAAACTTATTGTATTGATACCGGCATGATACATGCATTAGCACCGAAAACAACTCTGGACAGTGGCAGGCTTATGGAAAATATTGTATTCTTAGAGCTTAAAAGACGGTCAAAAGATATCTTTTTTTATCCCGGCAAAAAAGGTGAAATTGATTTTATCGTGCGTAACGGCACCAAAATAGAAACATTGCTGCAAGTATGTTTTGATATTAATGACCCTCAAACATACAAACGTGAAACTCGGGCACTTTTAGCGGCATCAACTGAATTATCGTGTGGCCATCTTGTCATGATCACCAGAGATGAAAGAAAAGACATAAAGGAAAATGAAAGAACGATCCACTGCATACCAGTGTGGCAGTGGTTGTTGGAAAAGGTTTGAAAAAAGGTTTGAAAAAAAGGTTTGCTAACGTTAGCTAAGGTTAGCTAAGGTTCGCAGAGGTACGTTTCTAACCTCAGCCAACATTTAATTGTTCTGTAAACATCTGATGTATATAATTTTGGGGAGTTTTGATACTAGTTATTCATAAAGTGCGCTTTTGTTTAATAGTTAAACTAATTGTATATCATTTTGTTTAACTATTTGACAAAATGATACTATATGGTATTCTTTTTAAGGAAGGATTTGCCATGGAATTAATCCATTTAATAGAATTAGATCGCTTAGCAAAGTTAGAAGGGCAGAAATATTCTAAAAAACGCTACCTGCTTAATCAATTAGATCTTACTGCAGGGAAACATTTTACGGGTATTGTAGGCCCTAGAGGAAGCGGCAAAACGATCATTCTTAAACAAATTGCGATAAGCACCAATAATTCATTTTATTTATCATTAGATACTTTTAAAGATGATCTATTTACGGTAATTCAATCTATCCATAGAGAACTAGGGATAGAAAATTTTTTATTAGATGAAGTTCATGTTCACTCAGATTTTGATGAGGTATTAAAAAAAGTTTATGATTTTTTAAAGATTAAAATTGTTTTCACGAGTTCAATGGCGCTTTCGATGTATGCCTCTAGTTATGATCTTTCTCGAAGAGTTATTCTTAAAACTCTTTATCCTTTTTCTTTTAGAGAATTTTTAGATCTTAAACATAATATAACTTTCCCTGAAGTTCAATTAGACCAGATCATTGATGGAAGCTGGAACACAAAATTGTTACAAGCTGCTGATTTTTTTAATGATTTTTTAAGAGGCGGGAATCTGCCGTTCGCATTAGAAGAGCCGTCACCTTTACCATTACTATCCAACATTGTTCAAACGGTTATTCAAAAAGATATCACTAAAGTTGCGCGCTTAACGCTTGATGAATTAGAATCAATAGATAAATTATTGGCCTTTATTGGGCGATCTTCAGTAGACGGCATTAATTATTCTACTATTTCAGGTAATCTTAAGATCACAAAATATAAATCTGAACAATATGTTTCTCTTTTGGAAAGAGCGTTTATTCTTCATAGGATTTTTCCTAAAGGAACAAATCTTATGAAAGAGCCGAAGATCGTGATGGCTTTGCCGTATCGCCTTTTGTATAGATCATTTGAGGATTCTTTAGGAGGATTAAGAGAAGATTTTTTTATTGAAATGGTAAGATCATTAGGATTGGATCTATCATACTTAAAATCTACCAGAGGAACAAAAACACCAGATTATGTTTTAAAATCTAAAAATAATATTGTATTGGAGATTGGCGGAAAAACTAAAGGGCGCACACAATTTAAAGGAATTCAAATTGATAAAAAAATTATTTTATCGCATTCAATAGAAGTAAGAGGAATAAAAAGGCCTCTTTTTTTAATAGGTATGTTGTAACGTGAAGCGGGGTCAAGTCTCGACTTGAGCACTTTGGCTCAAGTCGAGACTTGACCCCCTATTGACTATTTTATTATGAAAAAAAATCTACAAAATATTGAAGGCGGAAAAGTAGTTTTATACAAAAAAGGGCTTGAAGTCCAACTAAGGGATGATACTGTTTGGATAAACCAGAAGCAAATGGCGGAGCTTTTTAATACAGAACGAAGTGTTATAACAAAACATCTTGGCAATATTTTTACTAGTAAGGAATTAGATCAAAAGTCAGTATGTGCAAATTTTGCACATACTGCTTCTGATGGAAAGCTATATAAGACAAAGTTTTATAATCTTGATGCTATTATTTCTGTAGGGTATCGCGTAAATTCCAAACAAGGCACACAATTCCGTATCTGGGCAACAGATGTCCTTAAAAAGCATTTAGTTGATGGATATACGATAAATGAAAAAAGGTTAAAGTGTATTGAATCTAAGTATAGAGAATTGCAGAATGCAGTTTCTCTTATTGGGAATGTTATTGAGGTAGAAGACCTGTCTGCTGAAGCCAAAGGCCTTATAGGGGTAATTTCCAAGTATAGCCGGGCATTGGATATATTGGATGATTTTGACCACCAGAAACTTGAGGCCCCTAAAGGAACCAAGCGCTCAAGATACAAGATCACTTATGAAAAGGCACTGACTATAATTGAATCAATGAAAAAAGAGTTTAGTTCATCGGGCCTTGTTGGATTGGAAAAGGATGATAGTTTTAAAAGTTCTCTGGGTGCTATTTATCAGACGTTTGAAGGCCGGGACCTTTACCCAACTCTGGAAGAAAAAGCTGCAAATTTGTTATATTTTGTTGCTAAAAACCATAGCTTTGTAGATGGAAACAAACGTATTGCAGCAGCTCTTTTCGTATATTTTCTTAATGAAAATGAGATTTTGTATTACAAGAACGGATCATGCCGTATAGATGAAAATGCGCTTGTTGCGCTTACTCTTATGGTCGCAGCAAGCAAGCCGTCAGAAAAAGATATAATGATCAAAGTTATTCTTAACTTAATTAAGGTTACTGTAGGTAGGTGACAGTTAGAAAAGGTTTGCTGACGTTCGCTAAGGTTCGAAGAGGTTACGTTTCTAACCTCAGCCAACAAAGCGATAAGATTTTTTGATCTTATTGCTAATAGGGAATTTCAAACCTCGAAGAGATCTCAATGCTTTAATGAGTTTCTTCGAACAAAAATTCCCGTAAAAATAAAGTAAATACTTTTATGATCAACCCACTAAAAAAAATAAGATCCATCCTCTCGAACATCGATGACTCTATGGAAGATGATGCCAAGCTGGCTATGGTCAAGGGGTATTGGGAGGTCGGCAAGATCGCCTCAGAGTATAAGGACTCAACAGGTAAAGTGATCAAAGATATCGCCGATGAGGTTGAAGCACCAACCCACGCC
>Ga0156434_158_pt1 | contig 5236 bp, 6 predicted proteins | sample RifOxyA2_FD_108077 | JGI IMG/M metagenome (GOLD analysis project Ga0156434, IMG submission 108077) | Omnitrophica WOR_2 bacterium RIFOXYA2_FULL_38_17
TAATGATGCCTACGGGGACGAAGGCAACCCGTCTACTACCATACTTTCACTGCAAAGTGAAAATGCTGTAGGCACAAGCCGGATCGAATCAGATGAAGCACGCAGAAATTTTAGAGAACTTTTAGAAAAAGCTAAATTCACAAGTGAAGAAATAGATATATTGGTATTGTCAGTGTTTGAATTTTATACCCCGGAAGAACTGGCGGAAGAATATGCACAACGACTTGACCAAAACTTATCAAATATACATTTACAGTATGTTGAAGCTCTAATTAGAAGCTTTTATACTTTTATAGCCTCTTTTGGCGAAGATAATGCTACTCGCCTAATTAACAATAGTTTTAAAGAGTCAAAAACTGATGCTGCTATGTTAGGAGAAAAGGAGGTGGGAGGTATCGATCTTAACCCTCAGAGATTAGAAATAGAGACCAGAGGCATAAGTTCTTACGTTAATTATTCAAACTATGATATTACAATATTCCAAAGCTCATCATTCACCGGGTTTGATCCGATCATCATTAACATTATACCTGTAACAAATATTTCAGCTATTTTGGGTATTTTTACTAACTAGACAATATATTTGTAAATTGTCCCTCGTCTTTTGCTTGGATTCGTGTCATAACTTTTCTCGATTTCCCACCCAGGCAACTTAAAGCTATTGCATATTATACGGCAGCCTTTTTTACATTCTTCTTTGAATTTTTTATCTATCTTATTAAGCTGCCGAGGCATCAAATAACAAAAAAGGACATCCGCATCTCTGATGTCATGATCATACAGGTTACCTCTGATCAGCTTGCCTTTTTTCTTAAAGACAAATTGCAGTATTTTTGCGTACCAATAAACAAAAATTGTGATCTCTACGCCGATAGCATTCGCTCCTTTATCAGAAGCAGCAAAAACTAACCTGCCATCACCGCATCCCAGATCAACAACCTTTTCTCCAGGCTTTATTTCCGAAAACTCGATCATCTTATCCTTAGCTTTTTTAAATGAAGGGATAAAGGGGGCATCGTGTAGAGAACTATACATTTCTGAGATTATGAAAAGAATTCCTAATATAGTAGTAATAAAACAAGCAATTGCCGCAAGAATAAGCAGCAGCAGTTGAAAAATGAGCAAAATCAATATAAAGATTTTAGCAGCCATAATAATAAGCTTTGAACATATTAGAGTTTAAAAAATTTATTAAATTTATTATAACAACTTAATGGTAGCTATCAATTCAGTATTTTTATATTTACAACTAACACTTTTTTCCATACAAGGCAGTTAAATCATTTTTATATGTTCTTTATTAATGACACCTAAAAAACCCAACCTGGAAAGATGTTCTACGCCAAAGGTTTACTGTAATAAAAATAAATTTCTAAACATATCTTGCTGTTATTAGCGTATTTAAGTATAATTCTGTTTATTAATTAACCAAAGAAAAACAGGAATCAGTGGTGGAATTATGGCTTTAATCGACCAAGTAACCGTCAAAGACTTAGCATTATTACTATTAATTATCTTGTTGATAAGACTTGTTGCTTATATCTTCCATCTTAAGAAAGAACTGATAAAAGCCCAAAAAGCTCAAAACACACCATTCTTTGACTTAGAGATCAATTCAGAGGAAATAGGACTTTTTATAATTAACAGCAGTAATTGTTTCGCAAAAAACATCAGGATAGAAGCAGTTGATTTTGTTGCGGACGTCGGTTTTAAAAAACACCTTAAACTGGTTTTCGAGCCCATTGAATCTTTAAAAGTATCACAAAGAGAAAAATTGAAATTCAGGGTTTACGACGATAAAAACGACATTACGGATGGAAAGTCTAAAAATCTCATCAACTACTTTAAAGGGTCAGACACAACGATCAATATCCGATATTCTAATCTGGAGAATGAAGAGTTTATCTCTTCACTTCAAGTCCATAATAATAATTTTCAGATCAAGTATGTTAAGCCTTTGTCTGGAAATATTTAGTAATATAAAAATTCATTAAAACAAATTATCTTGACAGAGACAAGTAAAAGTCCGCCTTCAATAGAGAACATAGGAGGCAACATAACAGGGACTTTAAATAAGTGCATTAACGTATCAGCAAAAAACAAGAGGGCAATTGCTATTACAAAAACAACATTGATAACCCTATCCAATTTACTCTCCGCTGATCCCCCGATCTGAATATCAATGTGTATAAAAAACATAAGTGTTTTCTAAGTCTCATTGACCTTAAAAGCACTTTATGGTAGGTTATAATCAAATATTGGTTAAACTATATACTCGAAGAAACAAAAGGAAACTGATATGGAATGCCAAAAAGTAAAGAACACTACGCTATGTAACTGCAGCTATAGCGGATGTTCCAGAATGGGCGTTTGCTGTGATTGTCTGCATTACCACAGAAGACAGGGACAGCTCCCGGCCTGCTATTTTCCGGCTGATGCCGAAAAAACTTATGACCGGTCAATTGACAATTTTATCAAAGTGTACCAAAAACGAAAGCACCTGTAAAAATGTCCGGGAAGGAAAAGCTTATTGTCTGGAACAAGAAGAAGAGTTCCTTAATTTCGTCAAAATATCTAAAATCCCAAAAAGTTGACAGCGGCCTGAAAAAGACCAGAGAGCAGATAAGCGCGGCACAAGCATACGCAGCCAAATTCACAAACGAGATCAAAAAAGCGTTTAAATGAACTTTATAGAAAAATAGGATCTTAAAAATGAAAAACGGCACAATTCTCACAAGTCTAATTCTTCTCCCAATTATTGTATTATTTGCTTCGGGTATTTCCTATGGAGAAACTGCTTTTGATATGATGTTTAAAACTTCAGATAAATACCAGGATGTCGTTGTTAAAGAAGTCCTTAGTGCCGATACTTTCAGGCTAGAGAGCGGCGAGAAGATCAAGATGATCGGGCTGCGCGCGTTAAAATCACCTGAGAAAAAGAAAGAAAAGGCAGAAAGAGATGCGCACGGTTTCAGGATAGAAGAGCCTGAATCCCCATTAACACCTATAGAAGAGAAAGCCTTTGAATTTGTAGTAGAATTGCTCGAACAAAAACATGTCCGCTTAGAGTTTGACAGCACAAAGATAGATTCGAACAATAAAACTTTGGCATATGTTTATCTTCTAGATGGTGATGTTTTTGTTAATGAGGAAATACTACGTAACGGCTTTGCTCACCTGCAGATAATCATACCCAATATAAAATATGCGGATAAACTTAGGGAAGCATACCGGGAAGCAACTCGTGAAAAAAGAGGGATTCAGGGAGAGTGATTATCCCGCTTGATGAAAAGATCCTTATCTCATTAAAAAATCATGATATTATCTGACAAAATAAAAGGCTACATCTTATCAAACGGTCTAATAACTCCGGGAGAAAAAGTTATCATTGGAGTATCCGGAGGACCTGACTCTATAACTCTCGCGCATATACTGTTTAAACTCCAATATGATTTAGATATTCAGCTGCACATCGCTCACTTCAATCACAATCTAAGAAAAGGATCAAAAGCAGACCAGAAATTTGTTGAAGAACTGGCGGTAAAACTTAACATCCCTTTTTCAACAGATTCATGGGAAAATGCCGACGCTATCAAAAAAGGATCTATTGAAGAACTTGCAAGAGACCAGCGGCTTGTATTTTTCAAAAAAGTTGCAAAACAACAGGGAACAAGAACCATTGCCCTAGCACATACTGAAGATGATCTCGCTGAAACAGTATTAATGCGCATTCTAAGGGGTGCCGGACTTAACGGAATTAGGGGCATGCTGCCAAAAAGAAAGGTCAACGGGCTGACATTTATCAGGCCATTTCTTGGATTATCAAGAAAAGAGATCGAATCTTACATCAATAAAAACAAACTCTTGTTCAAGATCGATCCTACTAACAATCAAAGCATTTTTTATCGAAACAAGATCCGTCTTAACTTATTGCCACTAATTGAAAAACAATACAGTCCAAACATAAAGCACCTTCTGTCAAATCTTTCAAAAAACATTTCTGCTGATTTTGACTATTTAGAGATTCAGACAGAAAAAGCTTTCAAAAAACATGCTCAGATCTCAAAAAATAACAATTGCATTAAGTTCGAACTTGATGAATTGCAAAAGCAACATACAGCTATTAAGCGTATGCTTTTAAGGTCTTCTATAGAATATTTAAAAGGTAATACGAACCGATTAACGCTTAAACACATGCAAGAGATAGAGGAACTAATACTTAAAGGCCCTAACAAAGCGATCGTCAATTTACCGGGGAACATAATAATTCAAAAATCACAAAAACTATTATCAATAGAGCATAACACCTGACTATAAAACAATCCCCATTTCATATCATCTTCAGATTCTTTTCTATTGAATAAATTTTAAGATTATATATAATCATTAGCTATATTAATACTAATTGATCACTAGATTTTAGTGATTTATCACAGAAAAGGATACTTATAGATGACAAATTCTGATTTCAATAATAAACCAAATCCAAAAAAATCCCATCGTCGCATGCCTCCGAAGAAGGACCCTAAACAAGCAAACAATAACTGGCTTATATGGATGATACTTGGGTTTATTGCATTGATAATGTTGGGTCAAACAGAATCAATGACAACCGCAAGCTCTGCAAAAAAACTGACTTACAGCGAATTTTATTCCATTCTTCTCAGCAATAAGGAAACAGGGGCTATAACAAAACTGGAACTGATCGAAAGCGCAGAGAACACCCTTGTTGGTACTCTTAACGATGGAAGTAATTTTAAGCTTAACATACCAAATAAAGACGAAGCCATACTTAATCTGATCCGAGAGAATGTCTCAAATTTTTCAGTCGTTCCTCCGCAAACATTTTGGAGCCAAATGTTCTTCTCGTTTATGCCGATAATCATCTTTTTGTTTTTTATATGGTTCATATCTCATAGGGGTTCACAAATGGGAAATAAGATATGGTCGTTCGGAAAATCCAGAGCAAAGATTTCCAGCAAGAACAAAGACCAGATCACTTTTAAAGATGTAGCCGGGGTTGATGAGGCAAAAGAAGAACTGCAGGAAATAATCGAATTTCTGAAAGAACCCAAAAAATTTGAGAAACTTGGTGGGAAGATCCCAAAAGGTGTTTTATTGATTGGCTATCCTGGCACAGGTAAAACGCTTCTGGCTAAAGCAGTTGCCGGAGAAGCTGATGTTCCTTTTTTCTCCTTAAGCGGTTCAGACTTTGTTGAAATGTTCGTTGGTGTTG
>Ga0156434_168_pt1 | contig 3587 bp, 4 predicted proteins | sample RifOxyA2_FD_108077 | JGI IMG/M metagenome (GOLD analysis project Ga0156434, IMG submission 108077) | Omnitrophica WOR_2 bacterium RIFOXYA2_FULL_38_17
CGTCGTCGACGACCAATAATTTTGCCATTTACGCATCTCCCCCTTTAACTGCTATTATATTAGTATAATTTAGCATTTAACATTATCAATGAAATTCAATTATTCTTATAGACTCCCAGCTCAGAACAATTACATCTTTGCGATCGGCAACAGTATTCTTGTTTGAGTGCCAACACCATACTCTGAAATAAAAATAACCTTACCCTTATGATTCTCTTCAATGATCTGCCTGATCACATACAGCCCCAGGCCTGTGCCTTTTCTGCTCGAAAGCTTTGTTGTAAAAAACGGCGTAAATAGCTTGCTTTTATCAGCATCCCTTACGCCCATACCATTATCACTTAAAGCGATTTCCAGAGTTGTTCCATTAATAACAGCATTTATATCTATAACTCCACGGTATGATCCTTCTTTCCTCTCTTCTTTGCGCTGGATCATCGCATCATATGAATTATCAATTATATTAAAGAACACTTCCTGAAGCTGAGTAAAATTGCCTCTTACTTTTGGAGTATTGCCATTATAGTTCCTGTGAATATCAATATCTGATATCTTGATCTTAAACTGCGCCATTTCAACTGCAGCTGATATTAATTTATCAATATCCACCGCCTCAAATCCCTTTGTGCCTTTTCTGGTATACTTAAGCAATCCCTCGACTATCTCACCTCCCCGCAGAACATTATCTTCTATCCTGTGAAGCCCCTCGGCAATTTCCTTCAATACTTTATCTGTTTTTTTAGACACACCGTTCTTTCTTGTGATCTTAATAGTATCCAATATATCCCCTGCGATAAATCCCATGGCATGTAGCCTGTTATTTATCTGATGCGAAAGCCCATCTGCCATAGTACCAATAGTAGCCATTTTTTCTGCTTTAAATAATTGTTCATGGGTTTTTTTGGTTGTTTCATAGAATTGAGCATTTTCAATTGCCAATGCTGACTGATTAGCAAGAATTGAAAACACAACCAGGTCCTCCTGAGTATAAAGTTTGCCAGACCTTTTTTTCCCAAGAGCAATAACAGCAAGCATCTTATCTTCAATATAACTGGGAATTATTAGTTCGGTCTTAAGGGAAGCTATAATCTTCTCAACTTCCTTTAAATTTTCATCATTATAATCTTTACTTCTTTCCTTTATTTCTTCATGAACAAGAGGTTCTTTGAACTTTTTTAAATATTTTATAAGTGAAGAATCAGCTGAAAAAGCACTTTGTTTATCGTTTATTTTTTTAATACCCTTTGATGCTTTAAGAATAAATTGATTTGATGCTTCGTGGAAAAGATATATAGAGCAATGTTCAATTCGAACTGTACGTGTAACAACGTGGACTATTAACATCAAAAGTTTCTTTAGATCTTTTATTCTTCCCATTCCAAGTGATGCTCTTCTTAAGGTAAACTGGTATTGATGCTGATTGGCCAATAGCTTTTCTTCAACCTTACGCTGAAAATGCAAATAAACAAAAGGCCCAACCGTTGCAAAAACCGCCATAAGCGTTGTGGGCAATAACCAAAAACCAACACCTAGAATTTGCAACCCCGCAAAAAACGGGATACCTAGGACTAATGTATAAACTACAATAAATATGCCTGCTTTTGTAATAGCAAGCTTAATATCCATCAGACGATATTTAACAATTGTATAAGCTATAACAAAAACCATAATAAAAGAACAATATGGTCCCACCCAAATATACTTATAATTACCAATCAAAATAAGAAATAAATTAAAATAGGCCCCCAACAACGCCGTTGAAACCATAGCCGATAGCAAATATTTGCAACGGTGCCTATCTACTCCCTCAACACTAAGATATCTTAAAAATATTTTTAAAAAAGTAAATGATGCATAAGTCACAGAATACCATCCAAAAAGATAATAATCCCCAAAAATACTTTCTTTTCCCCATGTTTGGAAAATTATTTTTTTTATGTATTGTTGTGGAAAATATATCAGCTGAACTATAATAATTAAAACAGGTAAATATATTCCAATGATTGTATAAGTATAAACCTTTTCTTTATTAAACAAATAAACAAAATGTAGTAATGTAGCTGGAATAAATCCAGAAGAAGCTATAAACAATTTGTTCCATATTATAGCTTGCTCTATATTGAAAATACCGAAAAATACAATCGACACCGTCCACAAGCCTACAAACATGCAATACAGTGAAAAAACCAATTTTTCTTTGTTTTTGCTTTTAAAAAATACAAGTCCTGCTAATAAATAATAAAATATTGCATGAACAAATAAAGAACCAAAAAGCAAATTACCATTATTAAAAAACATTTTATTTCTTCTTAATAATTAGATAAAGATTTCTTTTAGTGTAATAATCAGGTAATACTTTTTTCTGTGTTATTCCATCAATGTTCTCAACTAACTCCATCAATTTTGTTTATGACCTATGATACATATCCCATTCACTTAACATTTTTAAACAAACATCATTAATATCATGCATTGAAACATTCAAAACTATTAACCAACCACCAGATGACAAAATTTTTAGCATATATTTAATAAGTTTTGTTGCAGTAGAATCTTTTATATAATGAAAATTTCCAGCACAATAAATAAAGTCCTGTCTTGAAAAATCTAAATATTCATTTTTTCTAACTAAATTAATAATGTTTTGATTATTAAAACTAATTTTTGATTTAAAATGAGGATATTCATTTACCTTTTCTTTTAAATATTCAATTGCCTTTTCCTCTCCATCAATAAGACTAACTGAAACATTATTAACACCATTTTCATATACTTCAAATACTTCTGGCCTGAACCACATACAAATGAGGCTACATTTAGATTACGTTTGCACCTATGTGCCATTTTAGCAATTATCTTACTAAGATATTTCTTCCTATTTCTATGAGCTGCTGCTAATGGTGATTCTATTGTGTATCTATCCATAAACATTGAATATATATTTTCACCTGAAATTTTTTCTTCATAAAAATAATTCGCCACAATATAATCACCCGAACAACCAAAAGGTTTTTTAGTAATTTGTCAATTTAGGGGCATAAATGTCTGAGTAAATAATTCTAAAAGATTGTTTCTTAAAAACAATTTATGCTTTTCAAATTCCTTGTAATTAAGATTATTTGTAATTTTATTAAGCCTCAAGAAATGCTTATTTATTTCAGGATATTTCTTTTTTTTAATTCTTTAATAAACTGAACCCAATAATTTTTATCTAAATCACATTGTTCTTTTTCACATTCATTTTTAACAGATAATAATATTTTTTTATTTTTAACGTTTCAGCTATAAATTTTTTATTTAAAAGCACCCTATTTCTCCTTTGCCTAAAACTTCCACCCTAAGGACATCGACACGATATTTGTGTAATTCTTATACATTCCGTCTATTGTTCCGGAAACTAATCCGCTTGATGCTTTTTTATCTTCGAAGAACATTCCGGCATAGGTCAGGTCCAGCGTCATGTTTTCCTTAATGTCATAACCAAAACCTGCTGTTAAGCTGTGAGACCTTGCATCAGGCAGGCTTGATTGAAAGTTCGCGTCAGGGATCACTGAATCATGGTAAAAATACCCGCCCCTTAAACGCAG